>OCVV011341144.1_pt1 | contig 72289 bp, 52 predicted proteins | sample 1539721 | NCBI WGS metagenome assembly OCVV01 (sample SAMN02144230, study PRJEB22623) | gut metagenome | biome: sheep rumen | host: Ovis aries | place: New Zealand
ATGCAGCTTATCGAGCTGGATATTCCTATGGTGGTTGCGCTCAATATGATGGATGAGGTACGTGGAAACGGAGGCTCCATCAGGATAAATGAGATGGAAGCGCTTCTGGGGGTCCCTGTCGTACCGATATCAGCCGCCAAGAATGAGGGCGTTGACGAGCTTATAAATCACGCACTTCATGTGGCTAAATATCAGGAAAGTCCGGGCAAAAAGGATTTCTGCGATGAGTCTGATCATGGCGGTGCGGTTCACAGATGTATCCATGCCATCATGCATCTTATAGAGGATCATGCCAGACGTGCGGGAATACCGGTACGTTTTGCGGCTAATAAGGTAATCGAGGGAGACAGCCGTGTTATAGATGTACTTATGCTTTCTCAAAATGAAAAGGAAATGGTGGAGCATATCGTTCTTCAGATGGAGGAAGAACGTGGAATGGACAGATCAGCGGCAATAGCAGATATGAGATTTGCTTTCATAGATAAGCTGGTCAGGGAAACTGTGGTGAAGCCTGTTGAAAGTAAGGAGAGAGAGCGCAGCGAAAAGATAGACCGGATACTGACGGGACGATATACTGCTGTGCCGGCATTTATCCTGATAATGGGTATCATTTCATATCTTACCTTCAATCTGATCGGTGCCTGGCTTCAGGAGGCTCTGGAGTATGGCATAGGGGTGCTGACTGACAGGGTTGACCAGCTTCTCACCGCCTGGAAGGTTAATGAGGTTATACATTCCCTGATAATTGAAGGAATATTTGCCGGAGTAGGAAGTGTGCTGAGCTTTCTGCCTATTATAATACTTCTGTTTTTCTTTCTGTCACTGCTGGAGGATACGGGATATATGGCAAGGGTTGCATTTGTCATGGACAAGGCTCTCAGAAAGCTGGGCTTATCGGGGAGAAGCATAGTGCCGATGCTTGTGGGCTTCGGCTGTTCTGTTCCCGGAGTAATGGCAAGCAGAACACTTCCGTCTGAGAGAGACAGGAAGATGACTATTATGCTGATACCGTTTATGAGCTGTACAGCCAAGTATCCGATATATGGTTTCTTTGTTGCTGCATTTTTCCCCGGTAAGGGCGCTCTCATTGTAGTGGCACTTTATCTGATAGGTATTCTGGTGGGAATTGTTACAGCGCTTATTTCCAAAAAACTGGTATTTAAAGGGGAGGCGGTTCCTTTTGTTATGGAGCTTCCCAATTATCGTATGCCGGGTATAAAAAATGTTGCACAGCTTCTGTGGGAAAAGGCGAAGGATTTTCTGATGAAGGCATTTACTATAATATTTGTTGCAACTATAGTTATCTGGTTCCTGCAGAATTTTAACATGCATCTTGGTATGGTGGAGGATCCGCATGACAGTATCCTCGCGGCAGTTGCCGGAGGTCTGGCTGTACTTTTCAGACCTCTTGGATTTGGGGACTGGCGTGTGGTGACGGCTCTGATTACCGGCTTTATGGCAAAGGAAAGCGTGGTATCTACCCTCACTATTCTGTTTGGTGAGACTGCCTCGCTCCTTACAGCTATTACTCCTGCTGCGGCTGCCGCACTTCTGGTATTCTGTCTGTTATATACTCCATGTGTCGCAGCAATCGCATCCGTTAAGAGGGAGCTTGGATTTAAGTGGGCTATAGCGATGGTGCTCCTTCAGTGTGGTATCGCATGGGTTGTTTCATTTCTGGTATTTAGTCTTGGTTCATTATTATAGATATACAGGCTTATAAACATACAGGCAGTCCGGATCTTCAAATGCTGTATTCGGTCTGGACTGCTTTTTGGTTCGTAAAAAATCCAAAATTTTCAGGATGTTTTTCTGTTTTACTTATGATTATGTGATGTTAGAATAACTATGGATTATTATGCGCTTTAAGGGGGAATCTGTACATTTCCGGCGGATAAAATGCTGCTGGAATAGTGCGGATTTTGGAGGATATATGATTAAGGTTTTTTTAGTTGAAGATGAATATGCGATTCGTGAAGGAGTAAAAAAGTCTGTTGACTGGGAGAAGAATGATTTTGAACTCGTTGGCGAAGCCGGTGATGGAGAGATGGCTCTTCCCAAGATACTTAAGACCAGACCTGATATACTCATCACTGATATCCGTATGCCTTTTATGGATGGGCTGCAGCTTTCCGAGCTGGTAAAAAAAGAGCTTCCGGATATTAAGATAGTTGTGCTCAGTGGCTATGATGATTTTAATTACGCTAAGCAGGCTATCAGTATTGGCGTGGAAGAATATATACTTAAGCCGGTTTCGGGTGAGGATCTGATGAGAGAGCTTAGTAAGATCAGAGATACCATCATTTCCGAAAGACAGGAGGAGCAGGCAAGGGAGAAGTATATTCAGGACATGGAGGAGATACGGGCTCTGGAGAGGCAGAAGTTTATCCATGATATGATTGATGGCAAGATATCCATGCAGGATGCTCTGGGACAGGGACGTGAGCTGGGTATAGATATTACTGCTGCTTATTATTCCGTAGTGCTGTTTCAGGCTTTTTTCAAAAATGAGAGTGAAAATGATATAGCCGGGTACTCCGGTATTACCGATGAGATATATAGCAGGATAAGAGATGCCTATGATGGTCTGGAAAATGTATATCTCTACGAACAGGTGGGGGATGTGCTGTGCTTCCTTGAAAAGTCTGACTCACTTGAGGAAATGGATGAAAATATAAAAAACGGTATCGGTCTTGTGAAGGATATAATGAAGGATTATGATGAGATGATCTATTTTATATCAACAGGAAGACCGGTTGAAAGAATAAGGGATGTAAATACCTCCTATCGTGCTGCCAGCCGGAGATTTGCCGACAGATATATGCTGGAAGAAAGCACTGTCATGCTGGGCGGTAAGCAGGAGGACTCCGGTGAAAATGAGAAGTTCAGAAGGACTATAGAGGCAGAGAAGGAAAGTGCCTCCGGCAGTCTGGATATCAATAAGTTCGATATCAATCATATGGATATCAGCTCTGTGGATGTAAAAATGCTGTCGCAGAAAACCATTTTCCATTTCCTGCGAAGCGGTACCCTGTCAGAAGTAAATGACCTGGTTGGAGAATACATCAGAAGTATCGGTGAAGATGCTATGGAATCCTTTATGCTGAGACAGTATGTTATTATGGAATCGCTACTAAGTGGCGTAACCTTTCTGGACAGTATTGGTGTCAGTGATGATAAGGTTTCGGAAATACTTGGAGACCTGAAGAATCCGGCGAGATATGTGGAGACGGTGGGTTCGTCAAGACAGTATATCACGCAGCTTCTGAATACCCTGATAGAATATCGTAATCAGGTTTCGGATAAGAAATATACGGAGCTTATAGAGAAGTCCAGAAGGTTTATACAGGATAATTATAAAAATGAGGATATGTCGCTTCAACTGGTGGCATCCTATGTGAATGTAAGCTCTAATCATTTCAGTGCTATATTCAGGAAGGAGACTGGGGAGACATTTATTGATTATCTTACAGGTGTCAGAATGGACAGTGCCAAGGAGCTTCTGACCTGTACTTCCATGAAGACCTCAGAGGTTGGGTTTGAGGTAGGGTACAGAGATCCGCATTACTTTAGTTTTCTGTTTAAGAAGGTTACCGGGATGTCTCCCAAGGAGTACAGGAGACAGAAGAAAGAGAGCTAGTATATCGATTTTTAAATAACTGGAACCTACGCATTAGTCCGGTTATTTTGCGACAGATGTATTGGTAAAAAAGGATTTGCAGGCTTTGAAGATTAAGAAGAAGAGAAGCAGCAGGATTCAGTCCAAGCTGATAAAGTATATATGGATCTGTGTTATACCTCTTATCATCCTGTTCAGTATAGCTATAGCAAGGTTATATGTATATTATCAGGAATACGATCTGCTGGTTCGGAATATAACAAGTGCAAATGAATATAATATGAGCTTCAAACAGTCTATGGATGAGATGATGTACAGGATCATCATCGGTTCCGCAAACTGGACAAATGCTGTTGAAAAGCTTGAAGACGAAGATCCCAAAGCACTCATTTCAGAGGCGGTTACTCATTTTGAGGAGCTGAAGAGCAAAACCACCGAGGATAATGTCCGTACAGACCTCACGGCGCTCATAAAGCTGCTGGGGATACTTGATGAACGTGTAGATGATATTCTGAAAAATGTTGAAGAAGGCGGTCACTATGACGAGAATATGGAAATGCTGGATATGAATATCCGTACGCTGACCTCTCTTATACAGGAAGATATTCAGAAATATATCTATGATGAAGCCCATAACATGGAGATGCTCAGACGGCAGGTGGCGAGCAGTCTGCTGAATACTATCAGGATTATAATAGTTACTCTGCTTGTGATACTGGCTGCGATATTCTTTCTGTCCAGACGGCTGTCAGAGAGAATTACTGAGCCGATTACCGAGCTGGTCAGCGCTACGGAGAGGTTTGCAAGTGGAGATTTTACAGTTTCCTACCAGCTTAGCAGTAATGATGAGATGGAAACCCTGGCGGACAGCTTCAACAGCATGGTAAAGGAGATAGAGAATCTGATTGAGGATATCCACCGGGAGCAGGAGATATCGAAGGATGCTGAGCTCAGGCTACTGCAGGAGCAGATCAATCCGCATTTTCTGTATAATACACTGGATGCCATAGTATGGGCTGCCGAGGCGGGAGAGAATCAGAAGGCTATTCAGATAATTAAAGAGCTGTCAAGCTTCTTCCGTATCTCACTTAGTAAGGGCAGAAGTCAGATCACTATCCGGGATGAACGGGAGCATATCAAGAACTATCTGGAGATTCAGAGATACAGATATCAGGATATTCTGGACTATGAGATTGATATAAGCGAGGATATACTGGGATATAATATTCAGAAGCTCACCCTTCAGCCGGTTGTGGAAAATGCTATCTATCATGGAATTAAGAATAAGCGTGGCGGCGGAAAGATAAGGGTTGAAGGCTATCTGGTGGAGGATAGACCGGAGGAGATAGAGTTCAGAATAATAGATAATGGTATCGGCATGAAGGAGGAGGAACTGGAGAGGCTCCGCGAACTTATATCCGGTAAGAAAGAGGTGGCGCTTCAGGCTGGCGCAGATGAAGCAGGGGCTGGTTCTGAGCTTTCTGTTTCACCTGTTTCCAAAGAAGTAAATGGCTTTGGAATGGCAAATGTAGAAAAGCGTATAGAGATGATGTATGGCAGCGGGTATGGAATGACAGTTGACAGTACCTATGGAGAGGGAACTACCGTAACCATCAGGATACCGGTTGTCAAGGAAGAGACAGAGGTTATGTAGGTAGCTGGGAACATAAAAGAGAAATAGCATTAATAAGATGAAAGTATTACGGATAAAAAACAAACTGAATAAGATAGGTGCTCTGCTGCTTTCTGCAGCCATGCTTATTGCGTGTCCTCTCGGCTGTGGAAGTGGCGGCGAAAGTGCGGAGGAAGAGATACAGCCGACACAGTATATTACAGTCGGCTTCTCGCAGCTTGGAGCGGAGTCGGACTGGCGTGTGGCAAATACCGAATCCATAAAAAACAGTCTTTCCAGACAGAACGGTTTTGAACTGATGTTTGATGATGCACAGCAGAAACAGGATAAGCAGTTTATTGCAATTCGTAACTTTACCCAGCAGGAGGTTGACTGTATAGTTCTGGCTCCTGTAATGGAAACCGGATGGGATACAGTGCTTCAGGAGGCGAAGGATGCAGGAATACCGGTCATAGTAGTCGATCGTCAGGTAAGAGTTACAGATACGTCGCTGGTAACAGGCTGGGTAGGCTCTGACTTCAGCCGGGAAGCGGAAATAGCCTGTGAATGGCTGAAGAGTTATAGTGAGGCTAAAGGGATTAAGCCTGAAGAGCTTAATATAGTAGATATTCAGGGGACGCTTGGAGCCACAGCTCAGATTGGCAGAACCAATGGACTGGAGGAGGCATGTATCAGGAATGGATGGAATCTGCTTGCAAAGGTTCCTGCCGACTATGCCCAGACCAAGGCTAAGGAGGTAATGCAGAATCTTCTTAAGGAACACGATAATATAAATGTTGTTTATGCTGAAAATGATAATGAAGCCATTGGAGCTATCGAAGCTATAGAGGAAGCAGGACGTAAGGCGGGTACAGACATTAAGAATGGAGAAATACTGGTTATATCCTTTGATGCTGCCAACTCCGGACTTACCAAGGTGCTTGAGGGAAAGATAGCTTTGGATGTAGAATGTAATCCCCTCCAAGGCAGTGAGATAGGAAAACTGGTCAAGGCAGTGACAAAGGGGGAGGAGTTTAATAAATATACCTATATCGATGAGAGTGCATTTTGTCTGGATGATACAGTTAATAGTGTGCAACTGGAGGACGGCGAGTATGAGATAACAGTTCTTACTCAGGATATACTGGATTCCAGAGAATACTGATCGGGCTTTAAAGCATTTTGCATATCAGTCAGGTTTTTATAAATGAAGTAATGGTCTATGTGGAAATATTTCTGCATAGACTTTTTTTGGCTTTGATGCTCACGCAGTAAAAAATCCAAAATTAAAAATAAATAAATTAAAAACATTTCTTTATCGATAAAACAAAACGGGAAATCATAAAATAAAACAAAAAAATCATAAAAAAACCAAAATCTTAATAAAAAACTCCATTTTCTTACAAATAATTATTTGAAAAAAACTCTTGAGAAACTCCGTATTATAGAAATCTTAACTTTGATACACTAGGTTCATCAGAAAACGGTTAGGTCCGGTAGGGAATCGGGCTAAGTTAATGAAATGGAGGGTTTTTAAATGAAGAAATTTGGTAAGAAGATTCTTGCAACTGTAGTTGCTGCAACGATGGCACTTGGACTTGCAGCTTGTGGTGGCGGCGGAAGCGCTTCCAGCGATTCAGGCTCCGGAGATGCTGCACCGGCAGCCGACTCAGGTGAGAAGATCAAGGTTGGTATCATCAACAACGATCCTAACGAGTCAGGATATCGTACAGCAAATGATAAGGACCTCAAGGCTATGTTCTGTGCGGAGAACGGATATGATGCTTCCTTCGCATACAGCCTTAAGAATGATGAGCAGATTACAGCAGCTCAGAAGTTTATTCAGGATGGAGTTGATTATCTTCTCCTCTCTGCAGCAGATACATCAGGTTGGGACAGTGTTCTCAAGGATGCTCAGGATGCAGGAATCCAGGTAATACTTTTTGACCGTACTATCGATGCTGATGAGAGCCTTTATGTAGCTTCTATCGTATCAGATATGGACAAGGAAGGCGAAACAGCAGCTAACTGGTTAAAGGATCAGAACCTTAGCGAGTACAACATCATCCATCTTCAGGGTGTTATGGGTTCAGCAGCTCAGCAGGGTAGATCAGGCGCACTTGATACTATGGCAAAGGAAAATGGCTGGAAGATAGTTACACAGCAGACAGCAGAGTGGAATGCAGAGAAGGCACAGCAGATCGTTCAGTCAGTTATTGACTCAGGCGAAAGCTTCAACGTAATCTATGCAGAGAACGACGATATGGCTAAGGGTGCTGTAGAGGCACTTGACAAGGCTAACATCTCTCACGGCGTTGGTAAGGACGTTGTAGTTATGGGCTTTGACTGCAATAAGTGGGCACTTGAAGAGCTCCTTGCACAGAACTGGAACTATGATGGTCAGTGTAATCCTTTCCAGGCAAGCTACATTGATGAAGTTATCAAGAAGCTTGAGAAGGGTGAGACAATCGCTGAGAAGACTATCATCATGCAGGAGAAGGGCTTTGATGCTTCAACTATCACACAGGAAGATGTAGATAATTACGGTATCTAAATTATAAACCATAAAAAAACGGGTGGGGGTGCGGCATATAAATGTTGCACCCTTATTCTTTAGAAACAGTTAACTTAGAAAGAAATGATGAGGTGAAGTCGTGAAGGAAAATGCGGTTTTAGAACTACGTAATATATATAAAACCTTCCCGGGAGTTAAGGCTCTTCAAAATGTGGATTTCACTCTGCGTGAGGGCGAGATACATGCACTTATGGGTGAAAATGGTGCCGGTAAGTCAACGCTGATAAAGGTTATTACCGGAGTCTATGAGAAAGAGGAAGGCAAGATCTTCCTGAAGGGAAATGATTCAGAAGTACATATTCATTCACCGCAGGATGCACAGAATATGGGCATCAGTACAGTTTATCAGGAGATTACTCTCTGTCCTAATCTGACTGTGGCTGAGAATATGTTTATAGGAAGAACCAAGGGTGGACTGACAAACTGGAAGCAGATGAATGAGGATGCTGACAGGATTCTCAAATCCCTGGATATAGCAGTCAGTGCTACTCAGCAGTTGGCAAGCTGTTCACTGGCAGTACAGCAGATGGTTGCCATTGCAAGAGCAGTCGATATGGAGTGCAAGGTTCTGATACTTGATGAGCCGACTTCATCTCTTGATGACAGTGAGGTTCAGAAGCTGTTTGGACTGATGAGAGATCTTAAGGCAAAGGGTGTTGGTATTATCTTTGTAACGCATTTCCTTGATCAGGTATATGAGGTATGTGACAAGATAACAGTTCTCAGAGATGGAAAGCTTGTAGGTGAATATGATATAAGCCAGCTTCCGAGAGTTGAACTGGTATCCAAGATGCTGGGTAAGGAGCTGGATGATCTTTCTGATATAAAGGGAGATTCCAAAGCTGCAGAAGAAGCATCGGATGAGATACCTGTATTTGAAGCAGAGCAGCTTCAGTCTGATGCAGGTATAAAGCCATTTGATTTCTACATTAAGAAGGGTGAGGTAAATGGATTTACCGGTCTTCTGGGTTCCGGAAGAAGTGAATGTGTCAGAGCAATCTTCGGAGCGGACAGAGTTATAGGCGGTAAGGTTAAGAAGAATGGTAAAGAGGTTAAGATCAGTAAGCCTATAGATGCCATGAAGCAGGGCATAGCCTATCTGCCGGAAGACAGAAAGGTTGATGGTATAGTAGGTGATCTTTCTGTAAGAGAGAATATTATCCTTGCAGCACAGGTGCTGAGAGGCTTCTTTAAACCATTTTCCAAGGCTGAGACCTATAAGCTGGCAGAGCAGTATATAGATCTTCTGGATATAAAAACAGCATCTGCAGATACGCCGATCAAGTCACTTTCCGGTGGTAATCAGCAGAAGGTTATCGTTGCAAGATGGCTGCTGATGCATCCGGAGTATCTGATACTTGATGAGCCTACCAGAGGTATTGATGTAGGAACAAAGGTAGATATTCAGAAGCTGGTACTGAAGCTGGCGTCGGAAGGAATGAGCATAACCTTTATCTCTTCAGAAACAGATGAGATGCTTCGTACATGCTCAAGACTTGTAGTAATGAGAGATAGAAAGGTTGTAGGTGAACTGAAGGGTGATGAGCTTACTCAGAGTGGAATAATGAAGACCATTGCCGGTGGCGATGCACCAAAGTCAGGTAATAAGAACCAGAAGGAGGAGAGTAATGAGTAAAAAAAGAGTATTCAACAAACAACTTCTTATACCGATAGCAGCTCTTGTGGCTCTGGCTCTTTTCAATCTGATCGTAGATCCGTCATTTTTCAAGATAACACTTGGAACCAACAGTGCCGGTAATCCGGTTCTGTCGGGTTATCTGATAACCATTCTGGATTATGGTTCGGAGCTTGCCATACTTGCTATAGGTATGACACTGGTTACAGCAGCATCAGGTGGACAGGATATATCTGTTGGAGCTACCATCGCCATTGCCGGTAGTGTGATCCTCAGGGTGCTGTGCGGTAATGATTCAAGACCGGAAAGGTTGCAGGCTCCGATCATAGTAGCATTTTTAGTGGCTTGCGTGGTATCAATGCTGTTTGGCGCATTTAACGGAATTCTCGTTGCCTATTTCAAGATCCAGCCTATGGTTGCGACACTGATACTGTTTACTGCAGGACGTTCAATAGCTGCCTGGATAAACAACAATGAGCTTCCGATCATAAGCGAACCCTCCTTTGGATATTTTGGTGGGTATATACCGGGAGTTCCGATACCTACGCCATTCTTTATAGCAGTGATATGTGTCATCATTATCATGCTTGTACTTAAGTTTACTACTCTTGGTCTTTATACACAGGCTGTTGGTATCAATGGAAGTTCTTCAAGGCTTAATGGTATTAGTCCTGAGTTCATCAAGTTCCTTACCTTCGTAATACTTGGTCTTTGTGTAGCAGTTGCAGGACTTATAAAGGTAAGCCGTCTTTCGACTATTAACTATTCGGTTATAGCAAAGGATATAGAGATGGATGCCATCCTGGCAGTAGCGCTTGGTGGAAATGCACTTAGTGGTGGTAAGTTCAACATGACCGCTTCTGTACTGGGAGCCTACATCATTCAGTTCCTTACAACTACACTTTATAAGATGAATGTTAATTCTGATGCTTTATCAGCTTATAAGGCAGTTGTAGTTATAATCCTGGTTGTACTTAGTACACCGATTGTCAGAAAGAAGCTCTCACAGCTTTGGACAAAGATCATGCCAAAGAAGGAGGTGGCTTAACATGAATGAGAAGAAAAAGACCGGTTTTGGTGCGAATTTCACCAGATGGTTTGGCAGAACAAATGATACTACTCTCCTTCTGACGATAACAATAGTAGTATTTTTCCTGATGTACATAGGGGCGATAGTATTTCAGGGACAGGGCTTTCTGAAGCCGCAGACCTTTTTCAATATATTAAATGCCAATGCGGCACTTATTATAACTTCAGTAGGTCTGAGTATAGTAATGATTTGTGGAGGTATTGATATATCAGTTGGTGGTGTGGTTGCGCTGGTCAGCATGAGCTGTGCGGTTTATCTGGACTTCCATAATGGAAATGTACTGGGAGCTGTTGGTATAGCGCTTGCTATCGGACTTGCATTTGGTCTTATCCAGGGCTTCCTGGTAGCTTATCTGGATATACAGCCATTTATAGTTACTCTTGCCGGAATGTTCTTTGCAAGAGGTATGACAACCATAGTTCATACAGCACCATTTAATGTGCAAAATGAAGCATTTATTAGTCTCAAGGATACAAGAGTTATAGTTCCGGGCTTTGGTTCCGTGAATAAGCTCGGTAACTATGTAAATGCTTATGTAGAGATAGGTGTTCTGGTTGCACTGCTTGTAGTTATCACATTCTTTGTGATTCTTAGATGGACCAGGCTTGGAAGAAGCTTCTATGCAGTTGGAGGAAACAGCCAGAGTGCACTTATGCTGGGTATTAATGTTAAGAGAACCAGATTCCTGTCACATCTTATATGCGGACTTCTGGCAGGAGTAGCAGGCTTTGTATATTTCATGCATGTTGGTTCAGGCTCTGCCTCTCATGCATCAGGTATGGAAATGAATGCTATCGCTTCATCCATTATCGGTGGAACCATGCTTACAGGTGGTGTTGGTAATATAGTAGGAACACTGTTTGGTGTTCTGTCTCTGGCTACCATACAGAATATAGTTTCCTCAGCCGGACTTGATCAGGCGTGGTGGACAGGAATCACTATAGCAGCAATGCTCTGTCTGTTCCTGGTTATCCAGTCAGTAGTTATGGCTAAGAAGAAAAAGCTTCTGACGAAGTAACTTACTCAGGTAATAGAAAAGCTTAACATAGCGAGACCTTACTTTTCATATGAGGTTCCTTACAGGAAACAGCCTTAAGGGTTAGCGGGTCGGCTAGCCCCTCAGGCTGTTTTTGTTATTGCTGTCCTGAAGCTCATGGACTCATAAGTTCTTCCGGTCGGAAGTAGGGAGAAATAATGGTTGCAATCAACACGTGGTTAAAAGTATAATGTACATGATTATAGCTTTATGACAGTGTTGTCAATAATTCCAAGGGGGCTTTGAAGGATAACGTATATATCCGCTTTAATCTGGATATATATGTTTATTTGCTGAAGGATGAGAATTTCATGATAAGTTATTATACCTCTATTATTTTTATTTCCTGGATGGCATTGGGGGTACTAGCTATTCTGGTAAAAGAAAATGATAGGATGGACAAAAGTGAAAAAGGAATATTTTATGTAGCATACATTATGATTGCGCTTTCCGCCTTGGCGGAGTGGCTTGGTGTGCAGATGAGTGGAGATCCGGGATTTCCGACCTGGTCACTAAGATTCATAAAATGTGAAGACTATATACTTACTCCGGCGGCAGGAGCGGTTCTTGCAGCGCAGATCAGGGGACGTAAAAAGGGCATCAGGATTCTTTCGGTTATAATTATCTTCAATATGATATTCCAGATAATATCCGCATTTACCGGCTGGATGATTAGTATTGATGAGAATAATAATTATTCCCACGGACCTCTATATGGTATTTACATTGGTGTTTATGGTGCAGTTCTGCTGATAGTAATCATAGAATATATTTATTATGGACTGACCTTTAGAAAGCTCAATAGAATGTCGATAAATGCCATAATGCTGATGGTGATAATCGGAGTCATGATTCAGGAGATATTCGGTTCTGAGTTCAGAACAGCTTATATCTCACTCACTTTAGGTGCTGCACTTCTGTTTATTCATTATAATGAATATGAACAGATTGAACAGGATGATATGCTGGAGCTTCAGAAGTCTATGCTTATGACAGATGCTCTTACGGACGCACTCAGCAGATATGCATATCATAAGAGACTGGACAGATACAGCAAGGATGGGATTCCGAAGGATCTGGTAGCGTTTGTAATAGATATAAACGGACTTAAGAAGGTAAATGATTCCTTTGGACATGAATCCGGCGATAAGCTTATTCAGGCTGCGGCAGACAGCATCGACAAGGTATTCGTAAAATGCGATAAGTTTTACAGAACCGGTGGAGATGAATTTGTCATATTTACAAATCTGACTAAGGAGGAAGCTGAGAAAAGACTTGCCAGTCTTGAAGAAAGGACAGGAACCTGGACTGGTGAGAAGGGAGAGAAGCTTTCCTTATCAGCAGGCTATGCGACGGCAGAGGAGCATGATGGCTGCTCTATAGAGGAGCTTGTTAGAATAGCTGATGATGCCATGTATGAAGCCAAGCGTGCATACTATGCAAAACTCGGTATAAAGAGATGATAGTCCTTTTATGAGCTTTGTAAAATAGATAAATAATAGATAAGAATTAATCAGAAGATCTGGGTAATCCCGGATCTTTTTTTTGCTTTTGTCCAAACGTAACGTAGAATGTACGTTCTGGTATTCGGGTTCGTGTATATTTATATCAGCAGAGCAAATCAGACCGAAAATGATTCGGAAGTATTAAAAGGGTCAAAAGAATCAAAAGACCGGTCAGATCTGTTCGGAGATATTTAATAATGCATGATTTAGAAAGGAGTAAAAATAAGATGAACGGAAGATTTTTAAAGGAAACATCAAGAGGTATCGATATCATTTATCCGGAGGATAAATTACTGGAGGAGAGAAAGATATTCTTTACCGAAGAAGTAAATGCTGAGAGCAGCAATAAGCTGATACAGTATCTGCTTTGCCTGGAGGCATTTGATTCAAAGAAACCTATAACCGTCTATATTAACAGTCCGGGAGGGGAGGTGGTTAGCGGACTGGCGGTTTATGACACCATTAAGTCTATAAGCTGTCCGGTGAATACAGTATGTATAGGAACAGCAGCAAGTATGGGCTCTATAATCTTTATGGCAGGTAAGAAACGTGAAATGCTCCCTCACACCAAGATAATGATTCATGATCCTCTGGTAGTGGGAAGTTCAGGAGCGAAGAAAGTATTTGACCTGGAGCGGGAAGCCGGACAACTGATGGAAACCCGTAAGATACTGGGAGGAATTATAGCCCAGTGCTGTGGGAAGTCTATAGAGGAGGTTTATGAGAAGACTAAGATGGATTACTTCATGGATGCCGAGGAGGCAGTGAGCTTCGGGGTGGCAACAGGAATTATCAAAAAAATATGATGCAAGTATCAGGCAGTAAAGATTATGTAGAGAAGATTATATAGAAAGAATTATATAGAAATAATATATAGAAAATATTTAAAGAAAGGATAATAAACTATGAAGAATAATAACACTAAAGGAAACAAGAATAACAGGAACAGAAGAGCTGAATTTGAAAAGCTGTGCGGATACCGCATACTTGCAAAGGGGATTATGAGGTCTAATGATACCTGGACCACCAGTCTTAATAATAATGATGTGATCATTGGAAGTACAGGAAAGGGTAAGACAAGAGGGTATGTTGAGCCAAATATCCGCAGTGCCACTCATAGTATGGTAGTGGCTGATACCAAGGGACTTCTCTATAGAAGAAATAGTGAGGTGCTCAGGGAAAAGGGCTTCGAGGTGCACCTGATTGACTTTATACATCCTGAGAATTCTGAGCATTATAATCTGCTGGATGCAATAAGGCGTTATGAGGTAGATGCCACTGATGAAAAGGGAAATTCGGTTAAGGTGACCAAATATTTTAAGGCGGATCTGAAGAAGCTGGCAAGTGTTCTGGTTGCGGGTGACACAAGAGATCAGTTCTGGATTGATATGGCAAGAAATGTTCTTGTCAGCCTGATAGCCTACGTATTAGAGGTTTATCCCAGAGAGGAACAGAATATGAAAACTGTAGCCGAACTATATAAGGTACTCTCTGATGAAACGAGCAACAATAAGCCGGATGTCAGCTTCTTTGATGAGCAGGAGACTATTGATCCAAAGAGTTTTGCTGTCAGTATGTTTCATATGTATCGCGGAATAATAGTGGCGGATAAGACCTGGGCGGGTGTACTGGCATTTGTAACTAATGCACTGGAGGTATTTACCTATGATGAATACGATAATATTTTTGCAGGCGAAAGCTGCATAACCTTCAGGGAGCTGGGGCAGAGAAAGATAATGTATTTTCTGAATATCAGTGATAATGACCGCAGTATGGATCATATCATAAATGTTTTCTATACACAGCTTTTTCAGGGAATTATGGAAGAGGCTGATACTAATGAGGACGGGATACTTAAGGTTCCGGTACGGGTAATCCTGGATGACTTTGCATCTAATATTATAATTGAGGATTTTGATAAGCTTATCCCGGTTATAAGATCCAGGGAGATATATGTAAGTATCATCTTACAGAATGTGGAACAGCTTGAGCATATGTATAGTCATCCTCAGGCGAGCACCATTATTAATAACTGTGATACTATGATATACCTTGGCGGAGCCAGAGGTCAGACTGCAAAGTTTATAGCTGATGTTGCCAATAAGCTTCCCGAAAGTGTTCAGGATATGTCAGGTGATAAGGTTATGGTCTATACCTCGGGGCAGGGTGCTGTATTTGCTGACAGGTATGTAGATTAGGGGGTGAGGAACTATGGTTACAGTTTTTAGTGGCGTTTTGGGTAGTAATGGAAACAGAACCTTGTATGCCAGGTGCGCACTTAGAAACTTTGTGCACCTGCCAATCAGAAGGACCCTGCCTCCCTACATCCATCAGCTCATGCCGGAGGTTGAGGAGAATATCAAGGAGTCTCTTGGGATTGATTACAGAAGAAGTGGAACATATATGGATATCCTTTCAGATCCGGCAAATGGATTTGAAAGTACTGATATCCAGAATAGTGAGAAGCTAAGGGCGCTGGCATACATAGTTTGTCTTGGAGAGTATTATAAAGAAGATATTAAATATTCCGGAGGCAATCCGATAGAAGACCGACGTAACAGTACGGAGTATGAGAAGCTGGTAAGACCCTTCGCACTTCTTTCGATAGACAGATATGTGGAAATGCTGAAGGAGAGTCCGGGATGGGATGATTCCTGGTATGATACCTGGATTCAGGAGATTGCATCACATATGTATTCTGAGTATGGTGTGTCAAATCTGGGAGTTTTGATGAGCATATGTCTTGAATATATGGATATGGCTCCTGATAAGGAGCATATACTTCATATATATACAGATGAAGAGCTTATGGAGAATAATATAATGCAGGAGGACTACACAGATGCCTGTAATGCCAGAGTAGCAGCTACAGTTATATGGCTGCTGCTGGTTAAGGGACCGAAGCTGATATTTGGCTAGCAGGTCTGTTGGCTGTGACGGGGGGCTGGCCCTGTCACCTCTGTAAGTGTTGTTTTAGGATGGGATACGTGTTACATTTTAAGTTGTAGTGAACCGGATATAAACAGTAGAAAGGAAATGCTATGAAGAAATATGATAAGTCCGCTATGCGGTTAATAGGTTATAGAGAAAAAGAGCTTGAAGAGAGCTTCGAGAAGATGAGAGATGCTATCTATGGTTTTCACGAGAGCTTTCGTCCGAGGCTCTCTGATGATGATGACAGGATCATACCTGAAAAGCTGGAGGAGATGCTGGATCAGATTCTAAGCAGCTATAACGAGTATCTGGTAAATGAATGTGCTTCGGAAGGGCTTGATGATAGGACTGAGGAGCTGTATAGAAAATTTCTGTATTGTGCTATAACAGGTCCATCTGTGAAAAGTATTCTTCCGGATATCAGTTTTTATTTTTCTCATATTGTTGAGGCAAAGGATTATAAGGATATTCTGGAACTGGCGAAAAAATCAGAGCATATTAACAGAGAGTTACAGATAGAGCATGAGGTTCTGGTATATCGGGAAGAATTTCCGGGATATGATATATTTGATCTGATGAATGAGGGGGTCAGGATTATAACCGGAAAGGGAATCGCTGCATTTTATAATGATGAAGAAAGACCAATATATGAAGAACTGTGTAAGAGTCTTGGATATGAAGAGGAATATAAAGAGGAAAGGTCTGCTGCTGATACGGGCACAGACGGGGAGACTGTCACTGATACGGGCAAAGAAGAAAAGTCTGCCACTGAGACGGACGGCGAAGAATCAGCAGGGGAGACTGTTGGTGCTGCAGAAGTAAAAGCAGAGGAAATACTGGATATAAGTAAGTGGATTGATTCACCCAGAATAAAGGTTGTTGAGGCAGATCCCTCCGAGTTTGATCCTATGATGGAGTACCAGCCTTCGCTCAGCCTGGAAGAATTGCAGGAGCTTCTTGATAATCCTGATCTGCCGTCTCATCTTCGTTATCAGTATGAGAAGGACTATGAGCTGGAACTGAATGGAGGGATATATACGCCTACATTGGAGGAATATGAGGAGGAGGCAAGAAGACAGGAAGAACAGATGGACGAAGAGTATGAAGAGTCACTTCTTGCTGAGCAGGCATGGGCAGAAAAGCTTCCGGATAAGGACGCATTTGTAACAAATTATATTGATTTCAGAAGACTTTTCTATAGTATAGAGCATCCGGACTTTAGCCAGACTGTTCGTAAGATGATATCTATATATCTTTATGAAAATGAAATATCGCCGATATCTTTCGATAATGGATATGGACTAATTGATAAGCATATTAATCATGCCATAAGAAGAATTCGTTTTGAAGCCCAGAGAAGGAGGAGCCTTTCGTGACAGATTTTTTGAATAAGGAGGAGGTTTATCAGGCTCTTTACGATAACTGGTATAGTGCTGAAAATGCTGAAAACAGCTTTCTTTATAAGTATCTGAAAAGCAGGAAGGATGAAAATGCTCAAAGGCTTACCGGTAACGTGGATGAGTGGAAGACCTTTATAGATATGATAAGAAAATCTCCGGAAACTGTCCCTGATCTTTTTGTAATGGATTCTCGGGAGAGCTTCCTTCAGGAGATGAAAAAGCATATGGATGATCTTTATGGTGCTGTGCTTCGGGACAAATATACTATTCTGAAGATTATAAGTATCTGCTATGAGGAGGCTGTAATCACTCCTGCTGAATATCTGATGCTGTTTTCTGCTATGCTGCTGAAGGAAAGTAAGCTTGGTTGTCTGAAAAAGAAAATGCGTAATCTGATACAGGAGATACAGTCGGGGGAGATGACTTCTGATGAGGCTGTCAGGGTTATGTATCAGCCGGAGGCAAAGCTGGAGGACGAGAGCTTATATAAAACCTATGAATATAATATCCTTAAAAAGTGTGGGCTGGATTATATACATAATCATACCAAAAGGGGAAAGGATCCTGACAGGAAAGCCTCCTCTATGAAAAGCCGGAAGAATCCCGGAGCTTCAAGTGAGCAGGAATATACAGATAAGGTTTCTATGATGCTTGAATTTGAAGCTTATCTCAGGGGACATGCCAATAATCAGAGTTCCCTGAAGGAAGCTGTTGCATTAAAATCTGAAGCTAAAGCCACAAGCTGGGAAAATGAGGAATATCAGAATATATGCCGGGATTTTTATAGATATACATATAGTCATACTGATAAGGAATTGTTTGAAAGGATACTGATTCCTGTTTTTAATGATGAGGCTACCGGAACCTTAATGCTTATAGTGGGCAGGAAAAGGCTGCTGGAATACTCTAAATATGTAGATGATTGTCTGATAGATTTTTATGAGGATTATTCTATAGAAAAATTAGAAGATGATAAAAGAATCAGCCGTTATAACACGGTTCTTTGCATACTCAGACTGGATGATGGATCGGAGATTGATGAGGAAAATGATGAGGAGAGTGATGGAAATTATCTGAAATGGGATGATATATATAGCAGGACAGCTAATCATGGGATATTTGCTAGTGGACTAAGTACGTGGGTATCCAATATTACGATAGAGGGCTTTACTGACTTTGATACGGCTGTGAAAAGATTCAGATATATAACTGAGAGAATGTTGCAACAGAGAAATATAGGAAATGTTGGATTCTATCCCGAGATTAATTTTGATGTTTCAGATGCTATCTGTAGAAAGCTTTCAACAGATTTTTCAATATTTGCAAAGTACTTCTTCTATAAAAACAGAGATGTAATGCAATATACAAAGACAGAATTAGAGACAGAAAAGGCATATAAGGCAAATGAGGCGGCTGCTATCAGAGCTATGGAGGCGGCTGAAGAAGAAGCCTATACAGATAATAGGGGAGATGCCTCTTCCTATAATCCTGCTATTTCCCGTGAGAATATGAAGAAGCTTATGGAGGAACGCAGCAGGACTATTAACAGGAAGAAGAACTCATGACTTAGGAAATATTAAAGAAATAGCTTATTGAGGTAAGGATTAACTGGATGATGATTAAAGCCAGTATATTGATGATATGCTTTTTTCTCTCATTATTCAGGTTTGCTATGAACTCCCTGATCCAGGCATTTACATAGAAGTAGAGCTTGGTCTTGCTTCCTACTCCGGAGATGTTCATTCCAAGCTTCTCAGCAAGATGACCGCTCCTGAAGGCATGATATCCTGTAGTTGAAAAGGATACCTTAGCTTCAGGGGCTTGTTTTTTAATAATATCATTTTTAATAATATCATAGGAATATTTCATATTTTCATATGTGCTTACAGATCTGTTTTCCAGTATTATCCTGTCGCTGGATATACCCTTTTCTATCAGATAATTCCGGATGGATTCGCTTTCGGATATAACCTCATCATTTCCCTGTCCGCCGGAGGCTATAAAGGTAAGATCTTTACCTGTAGCGGCTTTCTGCTTTTCAGCGAACCACAGTGCTCTGTCGGCTCTGCCCCTGAGAAGCGGAGTCGGTGTTCCGTCCTTTCTGATGGCGCAGCCAAGTATTATCATGTAGTCCCTGTCGAGGGGTGGTACATTTTTCTCTGCCTTCAGTGTGCAGATGATAGCACTTATCATCAGGCAGTCAAGATATGTTAGGAGTATATTGATGGTATTTTCTACAAAAATCGATATGTGATATCCGAGATAGGAATGGACATCGATGATCTTTTCCAGAAAACCATAGGATGTAAAGGATGCTATAGAAAGACCTATCAGCAGTATTCCCAGCAGTATTCCGAGGGCGTTGGTAATATGTCTTCCTTCTTTTTTAAGAAGTATGATGTTGCTGATGGCAAGAAGTATGGAAAATATAAAATTAAACGGAAACATGAATAAAGTAAATCGCATAAATACTTCCAGAATATCTGAGTATATTATATAAAGCTTTTCTTCAAAAAAGTATTCATCCATCAGCATGCTGAAAATCCAGATAGACAGTGTCATTCCAACAAATATAGTAATTCCGATGTAGTACATAAGTCTGTAAGAATATATGGTTTTTCCGGATTCTCTTATGCAGATGAATAACAGATTGATAAGCATGATAAGAAGCAGGATAACTATCTCTATCAGGATTATCCATACGTTATCCATAGAACCGATCCAGTTGTCCTGAAGGATGATATTAAAGGCTTTAACATTTATATTGAAATGGGCGAGTTCTGATGCCTTACCTGAACTGTGATCCATCACATGAAGAGTGGTCTGACCTTTACCGACTGCTTTAATCTTTACAAATGCAGTATCGGTGTATCTTTCATATCCGATATCTGAAACTATGGCAATATTTTCATCGTCCGTATAGTATTCTATATTTTTATTGGATTCGTCTATGGCACTGACCAGAATAGTAGAGGACCCGCCGATATAATAGAGGTCAAATATGATGAATATTCCCAGTAAGATTACAAGTATCAGGCTGGGAATAAGAAACATTTTAGTGAAACCGGATTTGCTCTTTTTGTCCATCGGTATGACCTTTCATTTGCAGTTTGTGGTGTCCCAAAATATCCACACTTCGATTATAAACAGTGCACTCTAAAAAAGCTAGTGATTATTTGTGTCTGTTCAGGTCATACATATATGACTAGCATATCTATATGAGGTGAAGCCTGCGTCTTGCTGAATAATTACTATTGTTTTATATATTTACAGATTAATCGTGAAATGATTGTAAAAAAAGCATTTTATTGTGGTTAAATGATATGGTTATATGTTACAATAACTATATCTGTGATTAGAGGTGTTTTTATGGGGTTAGATAGTATATTTGGCGAGATGCCCGAATACAGAATAAAGAAGCTGAACACGCTTTTTGATGCATTTTCCGTTGCTGCAGAGGGAACCTATGTCTATGTATGTGATATGAGATATGATGTTTCCAGATGGTCTGAAGCGGCGGTTGTTAAGTTCGGTCTTCCGGGAGAATATATGAAGGCTGCCGGTGATATATGGGAGAAGAAGATTCATCCTGAGGATAGAGAGGTATATCATAATGGTATTGAGGAAATCTTTGCCGGTGTGCAGAATGGTCATGATATGCAGTATCGTGCCAGAAAGCCGGATGGAGCATATGATGTATGTACCTGTCGCGGAACTGTACTCAGGGATGATAAGGGCAATCTGAATTACTTTGTCGGAGTTATCCGTAATCATGGAGTTCAGGGACATATAGATACTGTAACGGGACTTAGAAATCAATATGGGCTCCTTGAGGATATTCAGTACAACATGGAGAATCATTTTGAGATGAACTTTACTATGGTAGGCATAGGAAAGTTTTCTGAATACAACGAAGTGTACGGGTACCATTTTGGCAACAAGATACTTCAGAAGTTCGGAAGATATCTTCATGATTTTGTTGGAAATACAGGAAGTGTGTATCGGCTTGATGGTACCAAGTTCGGTGTTATCAGTCGGGGGCTGCATGAAGATATCATAAAACAGAAGTATGAGGAGATAAGAAAATACGTCAGAAGCTCCTTTGTTGTTGATGGCATACCTCTGGTACTGGATCTTAATGCCGGATATATTCATGTAAGCAACTTTGATGTGGATTATGAGACGGTTTATTCCTGTGTTAACTTTGTTTATGGAGAGAGCAAGGTCAGAAGACAGGGCAATCTGGTGGAATTCCTGAATGACCTGAATGATGAAAACAGATACCGTGTGGAGAAGTTTCATTCCATAAGGGATTCTATTATCAGGGATTATCAGGGCTTCTATCTTGTGTTTCAGCCGGTTGTTGATTCTGAAACTGAGGAGGTGATCGGTGCCGAGGCATTGCTTCGCTGGAAGGATGATAAGTACGGGACTGTTCCGCCGGATCATTTTATACCGCTTCTGGAGAGGGATCCGTTATTTCCTAAGCTGGGAGAATGGATACTGCGTACAGCAATTGAAGCATCTAAGAGTATAATCAGGGATAATCCCGAATTCGTTATGAACGTAAATCTGGCTTATACTCAGCTTGAGGAACCCGGCTTTGTAGATAAGGTTCTGAGTATTCTGGATGCAACAAAGTATCCTCCTGAGAATCTGTGTCTGGAGATAACGGAACGTTGCAGGCTTCTGGATATTCAGCTCCTTAGGAATATAATCGTGAATCTTAGAGGACATGGCATTCAGATTGCGCTGGATGACTTTGGTACAGGATTTTCATCTATTGGTATAGTTAAGGACCTGTCCTTTGATATAATCAAGATTGACCGGAGCTTTGTTTCCATGATTGAAGAGGATGTGAGGGAGAGGAAGCTTATAGCGACCTTTGTGGATGCGGCAACTACTTACGGCGCAAAGGTATGTGTTGAAGGAATAGAGACAGAGGGGATGAAGCAGATTCTTAGAAACTACAATGTTAAGAGCTTCCAGGGATACTACTTTGCAAGACCGCTGCTCTATAGTGATTTTGTAGATTTTGTCCGGAATAAGAAGTAATATAGAGATGGAAGGAAGTCCGGCTGTTTGACAGGTCGGACTTTTTTTTATATGAGGTGAGGGTTTGATAAAGGTAAAGGATATAAGAAAGTCCTTTGGTGCAAAGGATGTTTTGAAGGGCGTCAGCTTTCAGGTCGGCAGAGGCGAGATATATGGACTGATAGGTAAAAATGGTGCAGGCAAGACTACACTTATGAATATAATGTCAGGTCTTATCAGTGCTGATGGCGGAAGCTGCAATGTGGATGGCGACACGTCTCAGAAGAAGCATATTGGTTATCTTCCGGATCTGCCGGAATTCTATGATTATCTTACTACAGATGAATATCTGGATTTTCTTCTGATGAACTCAGATAAGAAGGACAGTAAAAAACTGGATAGAAGGAATGAACTTCTGGATATGGTAGGGCTTCCTGCCGGAACAAAGGCAAGAACCATGTCCAGGGGCATGAGGCAGAGACTTGGTATAGCCGGAGTGCTTGTCAATGATCCGGAGGTTGTTCTGATGGACGAACCCACCAGCGCTCTGGATCCTTCAGGAAGAAATGATGTAAGGTCCATACTTCGCAGGCTGAAGGATGCCGGTAAAACAGTTATTCTTTCTACTCATATCCTTGCAGATATGGATAGTATCTGTGACAAGGCAGGCTTTCTCAGTAATGGTGTTATAGTAAAAGAAGTGGATGTGGCGAAGAGCAGGGAGAATTCCTCCGAAATGATAATAAAGTTCAGTACCGAACCGGATCTTGATACACTTTACAGGTTTGCTCCTTCATTATTTGTGATTGATCCGGTCACAGTCAGGATAGTTCTGGATAAAGAGCATAAGCTGGAAAGTCAGCAGAGTGCACTCTCCGGGCTTGCGGCTCTTCCTCAGGAAATAGTATCTATAAGCAGCGCCGCTGTTTCACTTGATAATATATTTCAGGAGGTGTGCCTATGAAATATACCGGGCTTAAGTGCTGCATATTAAAGGACATTAAAGAGGTACTCCGCACAGGAAAGCTGCTTATCTTTGGACTTCTGGCTCTGGGTATCGGAGTTATGATAATGGGCTTTACGGTGATATTTACCGATATTCCGGACTATCTCACTATGGAGCTGCCGGGCTTTGATATACAGTCTCTGGAGGATATGATGTCAACACTCTATCCTAAGATAGTGTCGGCGAATATTGGTGTATTTTCCTATTATATAGGATTTTTCTATAGTCTTGTGCTGGTGCTGGTTGTAAATGGCATACTGCCCAGGGAGTGGAAGAAGGGTAAATGGGTTCTTCCGATAGAGCAGGGGTATCTCAGAAGTGACCTGATACTTGGAAAATGTATCGTATATGGAGTGTCCTCCGGAGCATGCGTATTTGTAGCCTATATTCTCTACTATATAGTGGCAAATACTTTTATGGTCCGTGACATGAGCATTCCGGATGCAGTCCTTCTGGCATTCATACATGGGCTGAATATGGCATTTATAGTTTCATATACCATGCTGATGTCAGTCTGGTTCAGGAATGGAATAGTTGCGGCAATTTCAGTTATAGGAACAGTTCTTTTTGTGCCGGATATAATGAATTTCCTGCCTATAGGGAAATATCTGCCGACCTATATGCTGACCTTTGTATATGATACGCATACCGATTATTCAGAGCTGGTGATGCCGCTTTTATTGAATATTATATTGCTGATACTGACATATATATTTGCCATCTGGAGAGCGGAGAAGGGGTAAAGGTATGGCTGATAATAGGAACCGGAAATGACCGGTTTTGTGAAGGAGGAAGAGTAGATGGAACAGAAAAACGACAGGAAGCGCGACAAGAACAGGCTTCTGTATAAGAAGGTTAAGAAGGCAAGCTTCTGGGGCTCCATTATATCTTTTATCATTACTATGATTATGGTTGCGGTTATTATGACCGTTACTCTGTGGCTGTTCGCCAGCTATGTTGCGGCGTCGAAGCTTCAGAATGAATATGACAGGATAGAGAATCTTGCCAAAATGTACGAAGCGGGCGATAACAGCGTGGTTCATGCAGTGCTGGATAATGGAGAAAATGATTATGTGGTTCTGGACAGCTCCGGACAGAAACTGCATACTTCCGGAACTGATACCAGAATGGAGGGACCTGAGAAGGCGGATCTTTCCGAGTTTCTGAAAAATGTTGATATATACAGGGATTCGGAGCGTAACATATTTTATGTTTCAGAAGGAAGACTTAGAGTTAACTGGGGAGAGGTTTTTAAATATATCGGTAACGAAGCTGTAGAGATACAGGCTGATGAGCAGCATTTGAACGATGGTGATGAGTATATAACAGTATATTCCGATGATGATTTTTACGAAAACGGAACCAAAATCATCAATTTTCCGCTTTGGATAGCAGTAGATGTTAAGGACGGAGCGGAGAAGTTTGCAGGTAAAGCATCCTTTTCTGTAAATGTTAACGATCTCTTTCTTTTTGGAATCGTATCCATAATTATCATAGTACTGGTGCTGATACTGCTGATAACCATGCTGGTAAATGTCATTTCCAGTATAGTAAGACAAATAAGGATAGTTGGTCTGTTCTTTGAGGATCCCATTACAAAGGGACATAACTGGATGTATTTCCTTATAAGAGGAGAACAGTATCTGAGAAAAGGAAGGGCTGCCAGGGACACCTACGCAGTAGTCAATATGGTGCTTGTCAACTACAGAAATTACTGTCTCTGTCACTCTGTTGAGGACGGCGAAAAGCTTCTTGGAAGCATATACAATAAGGTTCAGAGAAGCCTGTCTCCAAAAGAAATGTGTGCCCATACTACTGCTTCTAACTTTGCACTTATTCTGAATGTCAGTGATGAGGACAGTGCAAAGAGAAGGCTCTATGAGATCATTTCGGATATTCGCGGGATTGATCAGGAGCACAAGCTGAGTATGAAGGTGGGCGTGGATATAGTACGTCCCTGGCTGGATGCAAAGGGCAGGGTTGTAAAGAGAAAGAGCTTCAGCATGGATACCAGCTATAACAACGCCTGCACTGCCAGAGCTTCTATAGAAGATACAGATGAGACAGAGATTGTAATATTTGATGAAAAGCTGGTTGAAGAAGAAAAATGGCTGGATATGGTTCAGGAGAAGCAGGAGCAGGCAGTCAGAAATGAAGAGTTTCAGGTTTACTACCAGCCCAAGTACGATCCCAGAACGAATGTTCTCAGGGGAGCGGAAGCGCTTATCAGATGGGAATCACCGGACTTTGGCTTTGTTACTCCGGGAAGATTCATACCTATATTTGAGAAAAATGGATTTATTACCGAGATAGACCATTATATGCTGACTCATGTTGCCAGAGATCAGAAAAGATGGCTGGACGAGGGCTACAACCTTGTACCTGTTTCTGTAAATGTATCCAGAGCTCATTTTGTGGAAAGTGATCTGGCGGAGCAGATAAGAGATATGGTGGATAGAGAAGGTGCTCCTCATAATCTTATAGAGATAGAGCTTACAGAGAGTGCTTTCTTTGATGACAAAAAAGCCATGATAGATACCATTAGAAAGCTCAAGGAGTATGGATTTACAGTTTCGATGGACGATTTCGGCTCCGGTTATTCCTCGCTCAATTCTCTCAAGGATATGCCTCTGGATGTTCTGAAGCTGGATGCTGATTTCTTCCGGGGCTCCGGTGATGATGGCCGTGGAGAGATAGTTGTGTCAGAGGCGATAAAGCTGGCACAGAGTCTTAATATGAGAACTGTGGCAGAGGGTGTTGAAGTAAAGGATCAGGTTGACTTCCTTGCGGCAGAGGGCTGTGACATGATACAGGGCTACTACTTTGCAAAGCCTATGCCGGTACATGAATACGAAAGCAGGATGAAGAATGGATTTGCAACTGTTTAAGGGCATTCTGGCAAATGAACCAATTTTGAGGGTATAAAAAGGCTCATACTTTATGTAGAAAAAACAGCCGTTGGAACACTATTATAGAGGCATAAAGTGTAAGGTGAGAGGCTGATGCTTCTCATAAACTGCTGTAATAGCGGACAGAGATACGGAGGAATAGATATGAAATTTAGTAATGGATGCTGGATCATGAAAGAGGGTGTGGGCTGCTTTTCACCTCAGGAGATTTATTTTATAGATAAGAAGGAGGATGGTCTTAAGCTTACCGCTCCTACTTCACGGATCTTTAACAGGGGCTGTACCCTGGGTGGAATAGTGCTGACACTGGAGATCAGTGCTCCGTTATATGGTGTTATACGTGTCAGAACCTATCACTATAAGGGTGCAGTGGATGATGCTCCGCATTTTGAGCTTGAAATAAGTGATGAAAACGGTTTTATGGAATATGGAGAAAATGATACAGAGATAAGGGTATATAGCGGAGATCTTATGCTTCGTATCCTGAAGCAGGACTTTGCCATGGAATATATAAGACTTAGTGAATTCCCTGAGGATCCGGATAATGGAGAGATAAAGGGGGAGATTTTATCCAAGAGCAGTGGCAGAGATCTTGCATATATAAAGACTGACTGGAAGGGTGATGCGTATGTTAGTTCATTAGATACAGATATGTATATGCGTCAGCAGCTTTCGGTTGCAGTTGATGAGAAGTTCTATGGCTTTGGTGAGAAGTTTACTCCATTTATCAAAAACGGACAGACTGTTGAGATATGGAATGAGGATGGAGGTACAGCAACAGATATAAGCTATAAAAGTATTCCGTTCTATATGTCCAGCAGGGGATACGGCGTTTTTGTAAATCACAGCGACAAGGTAAGCTTTGAAGTCTGTTCAGAGATAGTTAACAAGCTTAGCTTCACAGTTCCCGGTGAGGAGCTGGATTACTTCTTTATAGATGGACCGGAGATGAAGGAGGTTCTTTCAAGATACACGGCACTTACAGGACGCCCTGCACTTCCACCTGCCTGGACCTTCGGGCTGTGGCTTTCTACTTCCTTTACAACCAATTATGATGAAGAAACAGTTATGAGCTTTATAGATGGAATGCTGGAAAGAGACATCCCGCTCAAGGTATTTCATTTTGACTGCTTCTGGATGAAGGACTTCCACTGGACAAACTTCGTGTGGGATGAAAGAGTATTTCCTGATCCGGAGGGAATGTTAAGAAGAATACATGACAAAGGACTGAAGGTCTGTGTATGGATCAATCCTTATATTGCTCAGGAATCGGAGCTTTTTGATGAGGGCATGGAAAAGGACTACTTTCTGAAAAGACCTGATGGCGGAGTATGGCAGTGGGATATGTGGCAGCCGGGAATGGCGGTTGTAGATTTTACCAACCCTGATGCAGTAAAGTGGTATCAGGATCAGCTCCGTAGAATGGTCGATATGGGCGTAGATGCCTTTAAGACTGACTTCGGAGAGAGGATTCCGGTTGATGCTGTATATTATAACAAGAAGAATCCGCGCAAGATGCATAATTATTATACATATCTTTATAATAAAGCTGTATTCGAGGTGCTGGAGGAGAAAAAGGGCAAGGGAGAAGCTGTTCTTTTTGCCCGTTCAGCTACTACAGGCGGACAGAAGTTCCCTGTACACTGGGGAGGTGACTGCTGGTCAGATTATGAGTCCATGGAGCAGTCCCTCAGAGGAGGTCTCTCACTCCAGATGTCGGGCTTTGGTTTCTGGAGCCACGATATAGGCGGCTTTGAGAATACCTCGACTCCTGATGTATATAAGAGATGGGCTGCATTTGGTCTCCTTTCCTCTCACAGCAGACTTCATGGAAGTACCTCCTACAGGGTTCCGTGGGTATATGATGAAGAGGCTGTGGACGTAGTAAGATTTTATACAAAACTGAAAAGCAGACTTATGCCTTATATCTGGGATACAGCTATAAATGCAAATCATACCGGTATTCCTTCCATGAGAGCTATGATTATGGAATATCCTGATGATAAGATGGCACAGTATCTTGATAAGCAGTATATGCTGGGGGACAGTCTGCTGGTTGCTCCTGTATTTAATGATAAGTCTATTGCAGAGTATTATCTTCCGGATGAGGAGGCTGCCTGGATAGATATAGTTACCGGTAAGGAGTATGAAGGCGGAAAATGGATCAAAGAAAAGGTAGGCTATACAGAGATGCCTATACTTGCCCGCCCCGGTTCACTGATACCGTTTGCAAATACCGAGACCGGCCCTGAGTATGACGTAAAGGATGGTATAACATTTAAGCTGTATCATCTGTGTGAAGGAGATGAAACTGTTGGATATGTTTACTCAGAGGCTGATACGGAAAATGAGTGCATAAATATCCACGCGGCAAGAGAAGAAAGCGGAAATATTGAGGTTGGTATTCATAGGACAGGTGATTATCCTATAACCTTTGTCATTGTGAATGAGAAGGCTTCTTCGGTAAGTGGCGGTGAAATGAAGATAGTTGGAAATGATACGGTTATAACTGTAGAAGAGGATACATTTTCTATTTTGTTTTAGCATATCGATAGAAGATTAACCGGCCCGATTACCTGCCTGAGTTTCTCAGAATATAGGTTTAAAGCCTCGCCCTTCTGGAACTGCAGAAAAATGTTGACACTTCCTTTTAAATAGAGTAAAATACGGTTCTGTGACTGCTTCTAGGTGGTTACAGTCGTAAATATTGGCGCCGAAAAGTGTGCATCTGCACCAGAGTAGGCTACTCTGTCACAGGGCTTAAGTGGCAGACGAGTTGAGTGGTCGTGAGACTGCCCGGAAAATAGGAGGAATGAAAGATGAAGAGCTATATGGCTACCGCATCTACCATTGAAAGAAAATGGTATGTAGTTGATGCAGAGGGACAGACACTTGGACGTCTTGCATCAGAAATCGCTAAGGTGCTTAGAGGTAAGAATAAGCCTACCTATACACCTAGCATGGACACAGGTGATTATGTTATCGTAATCAATGCTGAGAAGATCAGAGTTTCAGGTAACAAGCTGAATGATAAGATCTATTATCATCACTCTGACTATATCGGTGGTATGAAGTCAGCTACTCTTAAGGAGAAGCTTGCTAAGGACCCTGTATTTGTAATTGAGCATGCAGTTAAGGGAATGCTTCCTAAGGGACCTCTTGGAAGACAGATGTACAAGAAGCTTTTCGTGTATGCCGGACCGGATCACAAGCATCAGGCACAGAAACCTGAAGTGATGACGATCAAGTACTAAGAAGGAGGGAACTTAGAATGGCTAAGAATACAAGATATTACGGAACAGGTAGAAGAAAGAGCTCTGTAGCTCGTGTATATGTTACACCTGGTACTGGTAAGATAACAGTCAACAAGAAAGATGTTGAAGAGTACTTTGGTCTTGAAACACTTAAGGTTATCGTTAGACAGCCTTTCGCTGTTACAGGAACAGAAGGAAAGTTTGATGTTTCAGTAAATGTATATGGTGGTGGTTTTACAGGACAGGCTGGAGCTATCAGACATGGTATATCAAGAGCACTTGCAGGTGCCAGTGAGGATTACAAGCCGGTTCTCAAGAAGGCAGGCTTCCTTACAAGAGACCCACGTATGAAGGAAAGAAAGAAGTACGGTCTCAAGGCTGCACGTCGTGCACCTCAGTTCTCAAAGAGATAACGAAACTGGAAATATTTTATCAAACGACGTGTGGTATTTATACCTTACGTCGTTTTGTTTTATAGCTTATGGGAAAGTGGTTTGTTCAGATCTGGAGGGGTGTTACATGATGGATTATGAGAAGAAGGATTCTGAGGATCAGGAACTGGAGCTGAAGGAGAAAATGGAATCTGTCGGTCCTATGGTTGGAATCATGACAGGTGTATTATTATCACTGGTACTTTCGATACTGGGACCGATTGCGTCGGGACATTTTCATATAGTAGCTTTTCTGGTATCATTTTTATGCAGTTCAGTGCTCAGTATTATCATAGGGCTGTTTATTCCTGTCAAAGGAATTGCCGATACAGTCTGTAAAAAGGCGGGAGCTGATTCAAAGAAGATAGGTGGAAGGCTGCTCTGGTCTTTGATGGCAAATCTGCTGTTTACACCGATCATTTCATTTTTTATGGTGCTTATGGCATATGTCAGAAATTCCCATCTGGATTCTTCTATATCGTTCCATGTAATGTTTGTTAAGAATCTGCTGGTCAGCTTACCGGTAGGGCTTATAGTTGTAGTAATAGCTATGCCGTTTCTTCATAAGATGGCATACAAGGTTTTGAAGCTGGATTCTAAGGAGGATTAGGTTTTATGGAAATGCAGATGGAATTTATTAGAAAACTTCCAACTCCGCAGGAAATCAAAGAAGAGTACCCTGTAACAGAAGAAATCAAGAAGGTCAAGGAAGAACGTGACAAAGAGATAATGGATATATTTTCCGGGAAAAGTAATAAGTTTCTCATGATAATAGGTCCATGCTCAGCAGATAATGAAGAGGCAGTTGTTGATTATATGCACCGTCTCGCTAAGGTACAGGAGAAGATAAAGGACAGGATATTTATCATTCCCCGTGTTTATACCAACAAACCCCGTACAACAGGAACAGGCTATAAGGGGATGCTTCATCAGCCGGATCCTGAGGGACATGAGGATATGCTGGCAGGAATAGTTGCTATCCGCCATATGCATACACGTGTAGTACGTGAGACCGGATTTACCTGTGCAGAGGAAATGCTGTATCCCAGCAATCACAGATACCTGTCAGATCTGCTTTCCTATATAGCGGTAGGTGCCCGTTCTGTAGAGGATCAGGAGCATAGAATAGTTTCCTCCGGTGTAGGTATTCCGGTTGGAATGAAGAATCCTCCAAGTGGGGATATATCAGTTATGATGAATGCTATAACCGCGGCTCAGTCATCTCAGGAGTTTATCTACAGAGGCTGGGAGGTAAGGACTCAGGGAAATCCTTATGCACATGCTATCATGCGTGGCTATATAGATAATCTGGGACATAGCAAGCCGAATTATCATTATGAAGATCTGATGGGAGTATATGAAGAGTATCAGAAGAGAAATCTTTCCCATCCGGCTATCATAGTAGATACCAATCATGCTAATTCCAATAAACAGTATATGGAGCAGATACGTATTGCCAAGGATATCATTCACAGCCGTCATGTTTCTTCGGAGATAAGAGGACTGGTCAAGGGACTTATGACAGAAAGCTATATCGAGGACGGTGCCCAGAAGATAGGCGAGGGTATATACGGTAAGTCTATTACCGATCCATGTCTTGGATGGGAGAAAACCGAAAATCTGCTACTTGAGCTGGCGGAAATTGTATAGTGATAGTATAATAGAGCTTGGTTGCAAAACCAGTCGAGGATCCTGAGCAAAGCGAAGGACATATATAATATGGGAGGTATAGGGGTATGACTTTTCGTAGTTTATTTGACAGAATTGGAGAAACGGACTTAGCAGTTTCTCTTAAACCGGAACAAAGTGATGCTGATATTCAGAGGATTGCAGATCTCAGCAGGGCAGTAACTGCACTTTCTGTATTCGCAGCAGGATGTGATGATACTATTACTCTTGATGAATACATGGAGATAGATATGGCGGTCAGCTCTCTGAACAAGAAATATCATTTTTCTGATGAACTGAGATCTGAGATTCAGGATATGACAGGCAATCACAACATGACCTGGAAGGAGGTCACAGCATATCTTGATAAGCTCTCCGTAAAGGAGCTGGAAGATATGAAGAAGATTCTTATGTCTGTATTTGAAGCTTCTGATGGCGTATCAGGTGCCGAGAAGGCTGTATATGATAAGTTCACAGGATATATAGAAAGCAGATCGTAGATAAGACCTTATATATGTCTGGTATATTTCTATAGGACATCCATAACTGAATATAGGTTGTAATCTGACCATCTTACTAATCATGGTAAGAGGGTTTTAATTATATTTAAATTGTTTAACCATCCCAAATAAAGTAGAATAGAAGTGACTTGTTCGTGCGTGTCAATGCCGGATCGTGTTTTCATCGACGAAAGCGTATTTTGAAGGAGAATCATGCCGGTGACTATTACACAGTTTCGTAATTAGCTATACATTTTTGCATAGATGATTAGAAATCTGTGTACTGGGTATCATGAACAGTTAATAATATTATGTTCAGGAGGTTATAAAATGGCAAAGTACAGATGTAAGGTGTGTGGTGAGATATTTGAAGTAAAAGATGGCGAGGAGGCTGTATGTCCTCTTTGTGGTATGAGCGGAGACAGTCTGGAGCTTATAGAAGACTCGGCTCCTGCATCAGGAAGCAAGTATGCAGGAACAGAGACAGAGAAGAATCTTCAGACTGCATTTGCAGGTGAGTCTCAGGCTAGAAACAAATATACATATTTTGCTTCAGTTGCAAAGAAGGAAGGCTACGAGCAGATAGCTGCACTTTTCCTCAAGACAGCCGATAATGAGAAGGAGCATGCAAAGATGTGGTTCAAGGAGCTGGGAGAGCTTGGCGATACGGCTGCTAACCTTGAGGCTGCTGCAAATGGTGAGAACTATGAGTGGACAGATATGTATGCAGGCTTTGCTGAGACTGCTGAGAAGGAAGGCTTCCCGGAGCTTGCCGCAAAGTTCAGAGCTGTTGCTGATATAGAGAAGCATCATGAAGAAAGATATCGTGCACTTCTTAAAAATGTTGAGATGCAGGAGGTATTTAAGAAGAGCGAGGTTAAGGTATGGGAGTGCCGCAACTGTGGTCATATCGTAGTTGGTACCTCAGCTCCGGATGTATGTCCTGTATGCGATCATCCACAGAGCTTCTTTGAGGTAAATGCTGAGAATTATTAATCAGTAAATGCGGCGAATAACTAGTATAAGGAAAACAAAGTCGAGCGTAGCGAAGAACTTGTTTTCACCTGAAAAGTTACTGAGGAACCGGGTTTTATAGTCCGGTTCCTTTTAATATTGAATTATTCGGATATTTGGGCTATTATTAGTGGGCTGTAAATATCAGGCATAACCTGAAATGGTTGGAGGAAATATATATCATGGATAAGCTGAGTATTCTTCGGGATATAGCTATAGTAATAATATTTGCAAAGCTTTTTGGACTTGTGGCAAGGAAGCTGAAGGCTCCTCAGGTTGTTGGAGAAATAGTTGCCGGTCTTATACTGGGTCCCAGTATATTGAAGTGGGTTCAGACAAATGATTTTCTGACGGGTATTGCAGAGATCGGAGTCATACTCCTGATGTTCAGTGCCGGTCTTGAGACTAGTATTCCACAGCTTAAGAAGACGGGGGCAAAGGCGACTCTTATAGCCTGTTCGGGAGTATTCGTTCCTCTTGTCTGCGGAACAGTTTTATATATGTGCTTTTATGGCTTCAGCAAGGCAGGAACTGACGAATTCTTCAGAGCGCTGTTTATAGGTACTATACTTACTGCCACCTCGGTAAGTATTACGGTTCAGGCACTTAAGGAGTTAGGTAAGATATCAGACGAAGTGGGTACTACAGTCCTTAGTGCGGCAATAATTGATGATGTTATAGGAATACTGGTTCTGACGGTTGTGATAAGCTTCAAGGATCCAAGTAGTAAGATAGGGGACGTTATTCTCAGAACAGTAGGATTTTTCGTTTTTGCTATAGTAGCGGGAATGCTGCTGTATCAGGGAATGAAATGGCTGGATAAAAGGTACCCTCACACCCAGAGGATTCCCATTATCGGTCTGGCTCTGGCGTTGGGACTATCCTATATAGCAGATAAGTTTTTTGGAATCGCCGATATTACAGGCGCATATGTGGCGGGGATTATACTCAGCTCATTGGATGACTCAAAGTATATAGACAGAAAGATGGATGTTAATTCTTATATGATATTTGGTCCGGTATTTTTTGTAAGTATAGGACTTCAGACCGACATCAGATCTTTGGATATGACTATACTTATATTCTCTGTGGCATTTGTTCTGGTAGGACTGATCTCCAAGATAATCGGATGTGGACTGATGTCCAGACTTTGCGGCTACCGTGGAATGGATACTCTTAAGATCGGAGTTGGTATGATGACCAGGGGCGAGGTTGCGCTGATAGTATCCAAGAAGGGGCTTGAGGTTGGGATGCTGGACAGCCGATACTTCACTTCGGTTATTCTGCTTATTATAGTAAGTTCTGTGCTGACTCCTATATTACTTAAGCTGCTTTATTCAAAGGATGATCAGGCGGTAGCAGCAGAAAGCTAGACATGCTGCAGCCGTGGGAAGATAGCTATGCTGTAGCGATAGGTCTGCTGTATTCAGACAAAAGTGTTATGGGAAAGTCTGAGTACAGCAATAGTATTATATGTAGTATTATGGTATTTTGATATATGCAAAGAAAATCAAATGTGCTAAAATACCTTCTAGTACATTGGTCCGGTTATTCGGGAATCGATGTACCGGGTTAAAGGTTTATCTGACGGGGATGTATTTTTATTTTTATGTAGTAGAAAACAGGTATGACCAGGATGTCTGTTTATTGTTATTAGTAGTGTTTTATAATATTTTAAAATGCCTTGAAGCGTTTTGAATTATAAAATAGCATAAACAGGATGAATAATGCATGAGGGGTGTATTATGTCAGAAAAACTATATAGTGAGAATTATAAGAGGTTTATAAGAGGAGTAAGTAAAAGCGAGTATTCCATACAGGCAATAGCTGATTATACAAAGAAATCTATGCATCTGATTGCTTCGGATATGCATATAGGCAGACTGGAGGCTATCGTAAATGCAAAGCCCAATGTTATTGACAGAGTAGGATTTGACGGAAATGAACTGCTGTTTCAGTCAAAGGAAGGCTATTCACCTGTTCTTTATACGATGAATTTTACCACAGAAAGTGGTGTGTCCATCATTATGAATGCATATCCTGAAAAGGACTATGAATGGAATGATGAAGAGAAGGATGATCTGGAATTTATATGCTCTAATTTCTTTCAACTGTTTGAACGTGCCCGGCTTATAGGCATATTCAGGAGAGCAGCTATAACAGACGGAATGACGGGAGCATATAATATTACCGGATTTATACAACTGGGCAGCAGGTATCAGGCGGAAGGAACGCTGACTGAATATTCTACCCTGTTTGTCAATATCAAGAATCTTAAGCTGATAAACCGGAATATGGGTAATCAGCAGGGAGACAGTGTACTGCGTGGATTTGTAGAGAGGCTGAATGCTTATCTGCTTCCTGACGAGCTCATTGCAAGACTTGGCGGAGATAACTTTGTCATACTTGTTAAGACAGAAAGAGTACCTATGGTTATAGAATTTATGGGACCGCTCACTCTTACTGTCAATCACGAGGGTCAGCAGAAGCCGGTAGATTTATTCTTTAGAATAGGAATATGTCAGATAAATGGGGATATGGATATAGGGAAGTCCATAACTTATGCCAGCACAGCTCTTACAGAGGCAAGACGTGAAGGTACTGCTGATATTATATGGTTTGATGATGCCCTTCAGAGAAGGGAAATGGAAGCGAAGCAGACATCGTTCCTTTTTGGAAGAGCACTTACCAATCACGAGTTCAAGGTATATTATCAGCCGAAGGTAAGGCTCAGTGATAATACTCTCTGCGGATCAGAGGCTCTCGTCAGATGGCTGAGAGACGGACGAATCATATCTCCTATGGCATTTATTCCGGCTCTTGAGCATGATGGAAGTATATGTGAACTGGACTTCTATGTATTTGAGCATGTATGCAGGGATATACGTATGTGGCTGGACGAAGGTATAGAGCCTGTAACGGTTTCTGTGAATTTCTCCAAGTATCATATTAAAAATGATGATTTTGCGACAAAGCTTCTGTCGATACTTGACAGATATAATATTGCTCCCGAATATATAGAGGTGGAGCTTACCGAGTCTGCCTGCTATGAGGATTACGGGAAACTGAAGATATTCCTTGCTGCCATGAGAGAAAAAGGTGTTAAGGTTTCCATAGACGATTTTGGAACAGGGTATTCATCCCTTAGTCTCCTGAAGGATCTGATGGTAAATGTTATCAAGCTGGATCAGTCATTTGTCAAAGGAATAGATATGGATGGTGGCGACCAGAAGTCTCTTAATAATGATATGGTTGTAATCAGAAATATCGTTAAAATGGTAGATGAACTGGACATGGATATCATAGCCGAGGGCGTTGAAACGCTTGAAGAAGCAGGCTTTCTGAAAAATGTAAACTGTGATATGGCACAGGGCTTCCTGTTTGACAAACCTATGCCGCGTGATGACTTTGAGCTGCTGCTTCGTGGAGACAGGAGATATAATAGATAAACAGAAATAATGGATAAAAAGTGATTGACTTTAAGAACTGTAAAAGGTATATTGAAGGTGTCGTGTGACTGACGGATTAAAGTGGAGTTTACCACGAGGAGCACGATATGTAGATGATTAACCGGCCGTCTGGGTGAAAGCCCGGATGGCCTTTTATTTTACCTTGCCGACAGGTTCATCTAAAGAAGAGATACCTGAAGCTGGTGGTAATATCAATACAAATGAGGAGGATGAGATGAAGACAGTAGATCTTGCGCAGGAAATTGGTAGCACAAGCTATCCCGGAAGAGGAATAGTGATTGGATGTACTCCTGATGGAAAGAAAGCAGCGATTGCTTACTTTATCATGGGACGTTCAGAGAACAGCCGAAACAGAGTTTTTGTAACAGAGGGCGAAGGCATCCGTACCGAAGCCTTTGATCCGTCAAAGATGGAGGATCCAAGCCTTATTATCTATGCACCAGTCAGAGTGAGAGGTACAGATACCATAGTAACCAATGGTGATCAGACAGATACAATATTTGAAAATATGGATCAGGGAGATACCTTTGAAGAGTCTCTCAGAAATCGTGAATTTGAGCCGGACTCACCTAACTTTACACCTAGAATCTCAGGAGTGCTTCATGTAGAGGATGGCTATACATATGAGATGTCCATACTTAAGTCAAATAACGGTGATCCGGATGAGTGCCTGAGATTTACCTTCAGCTATGATAATCCAAAGGCAGGACAGGGACATTTTATTCATACATACATGGGTGATGGTAATCCGCTCCCAAGCTATGAGGGAGAGCCTACTCCTGTTGTTATTGATACAGACGATTTGGATGCATTTACAGATACTGTATGGAATGCCTTAAATGATGATAATAAGGTTTCTCTTTTTACACGTTTTATCGATATAGAGACAGGTAAGTATGAGACACGTATCGTAAATAAGAATGTGTAGAACAGCGACAAGAAAACGATAACGCATAAATAAAAAAATTAGAAAAAGTTAGAATAGATTAGAAAAGCTCAGAAAGGATTAGGAAATGAACGAATTGGAATTAAAATACGGATGTAACCCCAATCAGAAGCCATCAAGAGTATTCATGAAGGACGGAAGTGACCTTCCATTTACAGTTTTATGCGGAAAGCCCGGATATATCAATCTGCTGGATGCATTTAATGGATATCAGCTTGTTAAGGAGCTGAAGAAGGCTACAGGACTTCCTGCAGCAACCTCCTTCAAGCACGTATCTCCTGCAGGTGCTGCTGTAGGTCTTCCTCTTACAGATATAGAAAAGAAGATCTACTGGGTAGAGGACATGGGAGAACTTAGCCCGCTTGCTTGTGCTTATGCAAGAGCCAGAGGTGCTGACAGAATGTCTTCCTTTGGTGACTTCATCTCACTTTCTGATGAATGTGATGCAGATACAGCAAGACTCGTAAAGAGAGAGGTTTCTGATGGTATCGTAGCTCCTGCTTATTCAGACGAGGCTCTTGAGATCCTTAAGTCTAAGAAGAATGGTAACTACTGTGTTATCCAGATAGATCCTGACTACACACCTGCTCCACTTGAGACAAAGGATGTATATGGTGTTACCTTTGAGCAGGGAAGAAATGAGCTTGTAATAGATGATGATTTCTTCGGAAATATAGTTACTGAAGCAAAGGAGCTTCCGGAGTCAGCTAAGATAGATCTTACTATCGCTATGATCACTCTCAAATATACACAGTCAAATTCTGTATGCTATGTTAAAAATGGTGCTGCAATAGGTATCGGTGCAGGACAGCAGTCACGTATCCACTGTACCAGACTTGCAGGCGATAAGGCAGATAAGTGGTTCCTTCGTCAGTCACCTCAGGTACTAAACCTTCCTTTCAAGGCTGATATCAGACGTGCAGACAGAGACAATACCATCGATGTATATATCAGCGATGACTATGAGGATGTAATAGGTGAAGGCGAGTGGCAGAAGTACTTCACAGAGCAGCCAGCAGTATTCACAAGAGAAGAGAGAAAAGAGTGGCTGAAGAAGAATACCGGTGTTTCAGTTGGTTCAGATGCATTTTTCCCATTTGGCGATAATGTAGAAAGAGCACATAGAAGCGGTGTTCTCTATATCGCACAGCCGGGCGGTTCTATCAGAGATGATAATGTAATCGAAACCTGTAACAAATATGGCATCGTAATGAGCTTCACAGGAATAAGACTGTTCCATCACTAATTTTTAATAATTATATCAAGAGAAAGAGATTAAAGCATTTTAATCTAAGAGGTTAGTATAATGGCAAATCCAATAGTAACAATTACCATGGAGGATGGAGGAATCATAAAGGCTGAGCTTTATCCTGAGATTGCTCCTATTACAGTAAATAACTTTGTGTCACTTATTAATAAGGGCTTCTATAACGGACTTATATTCCACCGTGTTATCCCGGGCTTTATGATCCAGGGTGGTGATCCTGATGGAAGAGGTACAGGCGGTCCGGGCTACTCAATCAAGGGCGAATTCGCATCAAACGGAGTTAAGAATGATCTGAAGCATACTGTCGGAGTTCTTTCAATGGCACGTTCCATGATGCCTGACAGTGCCGGTTCACAGTTCTTTATAATGCATGCTGATGCACCGCATCTCGATGGTGACTATGCTGCATTTGGAAAGGTTATCGAAGGTCAGGAGGTTGTTGACAGAATCGCTCTTACTAAGACCGGCTGGGCAGACAAGCCTGTTCAGCCACAGGTTATGAAGACAGTTACCGTAGATACCCAGGGTGTGACATATCCTGAACCGGAGAAAATGTAAACCACAGGGTTACTATTCACGATTTATTGCATCCATAGGGAGGCGGTAGAACGTTACCTTGCAGATTTTATAAGCCTGCTTAATAAAACAGGCAGTTCAGAAGCTTTAATATTCTGAACTGCCTGTATTTTTTTTAATCATATGATTAGTAAACCCATTCACCGTTACTGTTAAGAGTATATCCATCTATTGATGTATCATATGCCATAGCGCCTGAGCTGTAGAAATAGTAGTACTTGCTGTCGATTTCCTGCCAGCCTGTAAGCATTGCTCCATCGCTGTTCAGGTAATACCACGTGCCGCCATCATTTAACCAGGTGTTGGCAAGCATACCATCATTTGACATATAATAGTAGATTCCTGTCGAACTCTTTATCCAGCCGGTGGTCAGTGCACCACTGGAATTCATATAGTACCATCTGCCTCCTATTACATTCCAGCCGGTTACCATCATTCCTTCATTATTCAGGTAATACCATTTACCGCTCAGATTTAACCAGGTGTTATCAAGCATTCCGTTGGAGGTAAGATAATACCAGTAGCTGCCGGACTTAACCCAGCCTGTTTCCATATATCCTGCGCTGTTAAAATGATAGAATTTACCATTATCATAGAACCATTCATTTGCGGGATAAGTGCCGTCTCCTCTGTCGTACCACCAGCCATTTACGCTTTCTATCCACATACCGGTATTCTTGGTGTAGGAATCAAGATGTGCGGTTCTTGGGGTTACAATAGCTGTAAAGTCTGTATATCCAAAATCGACATCTACGGAATTTACTGTGATACCATCAAGAAGCGTGGTGCTTCCGGCCTGCCATATATCTCTTTTGATGGTGGTATTATATGTATTGTTATAACGGGCAATCCATTTATATACACCTTCCAACTGGTTAAGATCCAGATAGTTCTTAGCCCAGTTCTCATTGCAGTAGATCATAGGAGTATATCCGGCAGAGGCTATCTCGTTACAGAATGTCCTCGCTATAGTTGTAAGAGTCTGCTTTCCGAGTGATGTCTGGGAGTTATCCTCCATATCAAGAGCAACCGGATAGGATATATTGTAGCCCTGAAGCTGGTCTATAACCCACTGTGCATCTGATCTGGCTTCTGAGGTTGAGGTTGCAGTGCTGTAGAAATATACTCCGGTCTGTATTCCCTGATTATTAGCCTCAGTCATATTTTTCTTGAAATAAGGATCAATATTATGGGTTCCGTGTCCGACACGTACAAAGGCGAAGGTGATGCCCTGCGCCCTGACCTTGGCCCAGTCCATATTGCCCTGATACTGGGATACGTCTATTCCCTTAATCGAGCCGGCTTCGTTAACGTTATTGGCTGTATATCTTCCCTGAGAATCAAAATACATGTAGCTGCCATCTACATATTGCCAGCCGGTCATCATGCGGCCTTCCTTATAGGCACCTGTCAGTGTAGGGTTGAAGTAATAGGTCTGATCCTGCCCATTTACGTCTTTGATGGTTTTCAGACCTTTGGATATCCTTCCGTCTTCACCCATATAATACCAGGCATCATCATATACCCAACTGTTGGTATAAAGAGTTCCGTCGGCTGCGACATATACCCACTCGCCGTCAATCTGTGACCATCCTGCAGCGTGGGAGGTTATTCCATTTAAGAATATTGCTGCCCAGACTGCAATAACTAAGACTATGAGCTTAGAAGCCCACTTGACTGTTTTTTTGAATTTCATATATATATGTCCTTTCTTTAATAGTCAGATATCTGTTTCGGGCTATAAATACCGATTTTGATACTATATACAATAATGACATCATTTCAGCATACTAATAAGGAGTCATTAATGTTACTTTTCAGACTACGGGTAAGGTTAACACGTTTTACTATAAAAAACAAGCTATAAGCATTCTTCGGGAGGTGGTTGCTATTTGGCACTTGCGCCGGATGACGTTCTCATTTTATAATAAAAAGGTGTTGTCAGACTGTGACACGGTGTGTCTGGCCCGGATTGTACTATTATAACTCTGCTATTATAAAGGATAAGAGGTGACTGCAGGCTATGCTTCGCTATGAAAAGCTGGATGATATTTCTGATGGGAAACTGTATAGTGCTGATGACGAGGCAATGCTTGGAACAAACGGATGTAAAGACTGCAGCTATTGCTGTCAGTCAGATATGGGACTTTCGATAGTGCTTACCCCTTATGATGTATATGAACTGAGCATTGCAACGGGACTTAGCTTTGATGATATGCTGGTGGGTGGACAGATAGAGATATCCATGATAGATGGACTGGCGCTTCCGCATCTCAAAATGGACGAGGGCTGCAGATTTCTGAAGGAAGGAAGATGCAGTGTTCACCGGCACAGACCGGGGATATGCAGGCTGTTTCCACTGGGAAGACTGTATCAGGACAGGGGCTTCAGCTACATACTTCAGAGTAATGAATGTATATGTAAGGACAGAACTCCGGTGGTTATAAGAGACTGGCTGGGGATAGATGATCTGGATAGCTATGATGCATTTATCAGTAAATGGCATGGCTTTATAAAGCTTGAAACCAGGAAGATAAATGAAATCAGAACCATGACCGGCTATGAGATACAGCGTATCAGTGGTCTTCCTGAGAAGGAGCTCAGGGAATATGCCGGTATAGTGGGAGATCTGGAGGATGCGGCTTCTATATCAGAAGGTGCAGAAGCCTCCGATACCTTCGACAGTAAAAAATACCGCGAAGAAAAGATGCAGGAGCTGTCATTGGAAGCGGAGGAACGTGTAGGAAATGTGATGAAGAATGTCCTCAGTATAATGTATATGGAACCTTACGCAGATAAAGATTTTTATGAGGAGTTTGGCGTAAGACTTAAAGCGTGTCTTGCATCTGTCAGAAAAGCATGACTTTTAATATATAATTTCAGGAGGTATTAGTGAAATGGAAAAACTGGGTTTTATCGGTATGGGCAATATGGGAAAGGCTCTTGCTTCAGGATTTATCAGGTCAGGAAGTATAGCGGCTTCAAATGTATTCGCATATGCACCACATAGGGAAAAGCTGGAAAAAAGTGCAGAGGAGATAGGATTTGTTCCTGTTTATACATTAAAACAGCTTGCAAATGAATGTGATACGCTGATTATGGCATGCAAGCCTTATCAGATAGAGGAGGTTCTTACAGAGATAGCTGAGGAACTCAGAGGTAAGGCTCTGGTATCTATAGCTGCAGGCTGGGACTATATGGAATATGGCAGAATCATCGACAGAAGCGTCAGATTTCAGTTTGTTATGCCCAATACACCTGCATGTGTCGGACAGGGCATGATACTTTTTGAAAAGGCAAACTCTCTTGAGGAAAAGGAGAGAGCAGAGATAAAGGCGCTCTTTGAGTCGGTGGGCGTAGTCGAGGAACTGCCATCAAGCCTTATGGGCATAGGTGGTGCGCTTACAGGCTGTGGACCTGCATTTGCCGATCTTATGATGGAGGCTTATGCCGATGCTGCGGTGAAGTATGGGGTTTCCAGAGATAAGGCATATAAGCTCGTGGCTCAGATGCTTCTGGGGGCTGCCAAGCTTCAGCTTGAAACTGAGAAGGTTCCGGCGCAGCTTAAGGATGAGGTATGCTCTCCCGGAGGAACTACCATTCGTGGAGTTGCAGCTCTGGAGGAATATGGTTTTAGAAATGCGTGCATCAAGTCGATAGATGCGATAATGAAGAAGAAGGAAAAGTGATAGAAACAGTGAAGAAAGCTCTTATAGCCATGAGTGGCGGGGTTGATAGCTCCGTTGCGGCAATTTTGATGAAGGAAAAGGGATATACTCCTTATGGAGTGACGATGCTGCTGCATAGTGAGGATACGGCATCAACCTGTGGTACGCATAGCTGCTGTACCCCGAATGATATAGAGGATGCTCGTCTTGTATCTTCATATCTTGGAATACCATTTTCTGTTGTGAATTATCAGGATTCATTCAGGGAAGAGGTGATAGAAAAGTTTATCAGCACATATCTTTCAGGGGAAACTCCCAATCCCTGTATAGACTGTAACAGATATATGAAGTTTGGAAGACTTTTTCAACTGGCGGATGAGCTGGGCTGTGAGAAGGTTGTTACCGGACATTATGCCAGAGTCGAAAAGGATGCTGAGACGGGAGAGTATAAGCTGAAAAGAGCGGTGGATGCCGCTAAGGATCAGACCTATGTGTTATATTTTCTGAGTCAGCAGCAGCTTAGCCGGCTGGATTTTCCGGATGGTGATTATACCAAGCCTGAGATAAGGCAGATTGCAGACAGGGAAGGACTGGTGGTTGCAGATAAGCATGACAGTCAGGATATATGCTTTGTTCCGGATGGTGATTATGCCGGGTTTATGGAGCGGGAGGATACGGAAGGAATACTTGCCGGACCGGGAGATTTCATCAGTGTGGATGGAAAGGTTCTGGGACAGCATAAGGGTTACTTTCATTATACTATCGGACAGAGAAAAGGGCTGGGAATAGCTGCGGACAGACCGCTGTATGTAGTCGATATAGATTCGAAGGAAAATGTGGTTATTCTTGGGGATAATGCGGATCTTTTTACGGATAAGGTTTACGCCCGTGAGTTCAGCCTGATAGCAGGTGACAGAATCTGGGGAGAATCGGATGAGATAAAGCTGAGAGTGACAGCAAAGGTGAGATACAGGTCCAAGGATATGCCGGGGGAGATAACCATAAGAAAAGATGGCAGTGCATTTATCATATTTGATGAGGCTGTCAGAGCACCTGCTCCCGGACAGAGTCTGGTTATATATGACGGTGAGTATTGTCTTGGCGGTGGTATTATTACCGGTCATAACGAGATGATTTAACATGAATAACAGTTGGTTTTTATGGAGGTATAAAGTATATGAATAAGCATGAAGTACTGGATTTTATGGAGAGGGGTGAAAAGCTTTGCAGAAGCGTGGATGTTGTAGATAAAGGCATCTATGACGAATATGGGGTAAAGCTTGGGCTTCGTGATATAAATGGACATGGCGTGCTTACCGGAGTTACCAATATTTCAAAGATTGTTTCCTCCAAGATGATAGATGGAAAGGAAATACATATCGATGGTGAGCTCTGGTACAGGGGCTACAATGTAATGGATCTGGTGAATGATTTTGGCTTCAAGAGATTCGGCTTTGAAGAGGTTGCGTATCTTCTTCTGTTTGGAGAGCTGCCGACAAAGGATCAGCTTAAGGAGTTCAGAACTGTTCTTGGTAAGCTGAATCGCCTTCCTACTAACTTTACCAGAGATGTAATCATGAAAGCACCCTCCAAGGATATAATGAACTGTATGACCAAGTCGGTGCTGACACTGGCTTCATATGATGATTTTGACGTATCTGATCTTTCCATACCGAATGTGCTTCGCCAGTGCATGACGCTCATCAGTGAGTTTCCTATGCTGGCAGCCTATGGCTACTGTGCATATAATCATTATGAGAAGGATGAGAGTATGTATATCCATCGTCCCGATAAGAGTCTAAGCACAGCCGAAAATGTGCTTCGTATGCTAAGACCTGACAAGCAATATACTGAGCTTGAGGCACAGGTTCTGGATGCTGCTCTGGTACTTCACATGGAGCATGGCGGTGGTAATAATTCAACCTTTACTACAAGAGTTGTCTCCAGTGCAGGTTCAGATACATATTCGGTCATAGCAGCCGCTCTTTCTTCGCTTAAGGGACCTAAGCATGGTGGTGCGAATCTCAAGGTTATGCAGATGATGGAAGATATCAGGGCACATGTGCCGGATTATAATGATACTGCTACACTTAGAGATTATCTTGCTAAGATAGTGGATAAGAAAGCATTTGACAATATGGGCCTTATATATGGAATGGGTCATGCCATCTATGCTGTATCAGATCCGAGAGCAAGAGTATTCAAGCAGTTCGTAGAACGTCTTGCAGTAGAAAAGCATATGGAAAAGGAATATGAGCTTTATTCCAATATCGAGAAGATAGCGCCGGAGGTTATAGCCGAGAAGAGACGTATCTATAAGGGCGTAAGCGCAAATGTGGATTTCTACAGTGGATTTGTATATAGTATGCTGGGAATACCAACCGAGCTTTATACACCTCTTTTTGCCATAGCAAGAATCGTAGGATGGTCAGCTCACAGAATCGAGGAGCTGATAAATGTGGATAAGATCATTCGTCCTGCATATATGAGTATCATGGAGGAAAGAGAGTACGTACCTTTTGAGGACAGAGACTGATAATATGGATAGAGATAAAATGTTAAGTAATCCCAAGGAAACCATAAGGGTTATACAGGAGAACGGATTTACATTTCAAAAAAGATTCGGTCAGAACTTTCTGATTGATGACTATGTTATAGATAAGATAATCAGGGCGTCAGACATAGGACCTGACAGTGAGGTGCTGGAGATAGGTCCCGGAATAGGTACCCTGACGCAGCATCTGGCTGAAAATGCAGGAAGAGTTGTAGCGGTTGAGATTGATACGAAGCTGATCCCTATTCTGGAAAAGACACTTCAGGAATATGATAATGTGGAAGTTATAAATGGCGATATCATGAAACAGGATATCGGGGCTATATTTGAAGGCAGATCCTTCAGTATAGTTGCCAATCTTCCCTATTATATAACAACTCCTATTATTATGAGCCTTTTGGAGTCAAGGGTTCCGGCAGAAACCATAACTGTTATGATACAGAAGGAAGTGGCTGACAGGATGCAGGCCTCGCCCGGAAGTAAAGACTATGGAGCGCTTTCTCTTGCTGTTCAGTATTATTCGGAGCCTTATCTTGCGGCAAATGTACCTCCCAACTGCTTTATCCCGCGTCCGAATGTCGGCTCTGCGGTTATCAGGCTAAAGATACTGAAGCAGCCGCCTGTCAGTGTAAAGGATGAGAAGCATATGTTCAGTCTTATCAGGGCTGCCTTCAATCAGAGAAGAAAGACTCTGGTAAATGCTGTAAGAAATTACGAAGGGCTGGCTTACGAAAGAGAAGAGATAGAGGATGCGCTGACTAAGCTGGGATATGATGTAAGAATCAGAGGCGAAGCTCTTGATCTGGAGGGCTTTGCGAAGCTGAGTGATGCACTTATGATACCTGCATGACATACGGATTGTTTTATTGAAAAAGCAATTCCTGTACCTATGTCATAAATATAATATAGAAGCATAAAATATACATATGAAATATACAGAAGATGAAAAATATATGCGCCAGGCCATTAGTCAGGCGAAAAAAGCAGCCGCAAACGGGGATGTTCCCATAGGCTGTGTGATAGTAAGAGAAGGAAAGGTTATAGCTAGAGGCTATAACAGAAGAAATAAGGATCACCAGAGCCTTGCCCATGCAGAGCTGATTGCTATACGAAAGGCATCAAAGCTTGCCGGTGACTGGAGGCTGGAGGACTGTAAAATGTATGTCACTCTTGAACCCTGCCAGATGTGCTCAGGAGCTATCGTACAGGCAAGGATTCCGGAGGTTGTAATAGGCTGTATGAATCCCAAGGCAGGCTGTGCCGGTTCTGTTATCAACCTTCTTGATATGGAAGGATTTAATCACAGAGTAAGGATCGTTAAGGGTATATGTGAAAAAGAATGTTCAGAAATGCTGACTCGGTTTTTTAAAAACCTGAGAATAAAACTAAAAGCTGAGAAAGAAGAGAAGGCAGATAAATAATAGAAGTTAAAATCATTACTTGACGAAATACTTTTGGTTATATATACTAACTTAGTTGGAAGAGATTTACATAAGTTCTTTTCCGGAATGATATTGATATAAAATTTCCACGCAGCCGGGGAGCTAGCGGTGCCCTGTACCTGCAATCCGCTACAGCAGGGGTGATGACTGACCTCGAACTGTACTCTGCGAGGCTGCCCTTGGTAAGTGATGTTGAAAATTCAGGTCTTACGCGACAGGAATCTGCGAACCGTGTCAGGTTGGGAACAAAGCAGCACTAAGTAGAACCTCTCTGTGCGCCGTAGGGCAGCCTGGGTTGAGTTAACTGCCAGGGTTACGCTCGTTGGGTCTTTGCAAAGTCAGTCGCGTGGTTTAAAAAATGGTGGAATTATCCAAAGGAAAGTGTTATCATTATAGTGTTGTTCATGTGGAGTAACATTTTGATGAACAATACTTCTTACACTTAAGAAATTGTTAGGGGTTATCAAGGATGGATTATTCAGAAGTAATAGAATTTGTCAAGCAGACAACTTCTGAAAATAGTGGGGCTGAAAATACCTTCAGGAATAGCTATGACCATACAATGCGCGTTTACAGATGGGCAATCAGGTTACAGGCTAAGCTTGGGGGTGATTTGGATGTGATTGTACTTGCTGCGCTCCTACATGATATTGGTCATGAACAGGGTCGCCCGACTAATGAAGTGAGTGCAGAGGTTGCCGTTGAATATCTTGACAGTATAGGGGTATCACCTGATCTTATAGTTAAGGTCGGAGAGATTATCATGATATGCCCTGATAAAGAAACTGATAAGGATATTTCTCTTGAATGCAAGATAGTTATGGATGCTGATTTTCTGGATGAGGTTGGAGCTGTTGGAATCATGCGTGACTGTATGATTACAGCATGCCAGGAGGATGCAAGCTATAAACGTGCTTATTATAGAGTTAAGGATTTCTATAGAAAATATAAACCTCTTATCAGGTGCTGCAAAACTGAGACTGCAAGAACAGAGTTCAATAAGCGTATGCAACTGATAGAGAGTTATATATATCAACTTGAGAAAGAGATATTCTGATTTCTTTTTACAAGCGAGTTTTATTGTAAATAAAAGGAGTGAAGAATTATGGCTAACAAAATTGGAAGGATTATTTTAGGTATTATAATTTTTGGTGGTATTCTCGTAGGTATTTATTTCATCCTGCCGGGTCGATACAAGAATCCTCTGACAGCATCAATTCAGAGCGCAACTAACAGCAATTATGATGTTATAGTAAATGCACTTAAGGGATCAACTATTCCAAAGAATAAGGATAAAACCTTTGATGCAGCTATGAATGCTGCAACAGTCAATCCTGCATGGACTATCAAGAAGATTGCTGTAGATGATGCCGGAAATGGTGCTTATGAAGTATATGCTGATGGATATAAATGTACTGTTAGTATAGAGAATGAAACAAATAGTGATAGTATGGTTACTCATACTAATGCACATGTCCGTCTTGTATTTAAGATTAACAAGAAGGGAAATGAGATCACTATCGGTGATTCTGAGGTAAAGGCCGGTTCCAAGGCTTATCCTGAGCAGATTGAGGTTGATACAACAATCTATAAGAAGTCTGACGATTCAACATATTATCAGAAGACACTTAACTTCCTTGCCGGACAGTAAGATGTAGAGAATCGTTAATTATGAGTTTAAATATTAAAGCCTGCTGTAGATTACTACGGCAGGCTTTTGATATTATATGGATATTACTTCCTTTTCTTTGCAACTGAATCAATGATGTCGGTGATGGTTGTGACAGCGTCCTGTATCTCGCTCTGTTCCATCGCTTTTATATACTTTTCTTTTTCGTCAGAAACCGTCTTTATAGCAGCGAGCAGGGTGCTGTTTGTCACATCCTCCTCCTGTATTACAAAGCTGTAGCCGCTTTTCTCGAAGGATTCGGCATTGAGTATCTGATCGCCTCTGCTGGCACGCTTTGAAAGAGGTATGAGTATATTCGGTTTTCTGAGTGCCAGAAGCTCACAGATGGCATTTGCTCCTGCACGAGATATAACAATATCAGCCAGGGCAAACATGTCAGTCAGCTCATCCTTGACATATTCATACTGGACATAACCCGGTTTACCATTCAGGCTTTCATCGGTTTTATCCTTACCGCACAGGTGGATGATATTATATTCAGTGAGAAGTGTATCGAGACAGTTTCTCACAGCATTGTTAACGGCTACGCTTCCTGTGCTGCCGCCTATTACCAGAAGAGTAGGCTTTTTTTCTGTGAAGCCGCAGTATTTGAATGCCTTATCAGCATTTCCGGAAAAAAGCTCCTGTCTGATAGGGGTGCCTGTGACAATCGCGCGACCTCCGTCAAACATATCTCTTGTCTCAGGGAAGTTGCAGCAGATCTTCGTGGCTCTTGGGAGGGCAAGCTTGTTTGCAAGTCCGGGAGTCATATCGGATTCATGAATTACTATAGGTATATGCCACGTGGCTGCGGCCATGACTACAGGAACTGTGACAAAACCGCCCTTGGAAAATACAACATCAGGCTTTAGCTTATACAGAAGAACTCTGGATTCGTCAAAGCCCTTCATTACTCTGATAGGATCGGAAAGATTCTTAAGAGAAGCATATCTTCTGAGCTTTCCGGATGAGATTCCATAATAGGGGATTCCCAGATCCTCTATAAGCTTTCTCTCGATTCCATTATAGGTTCCGATGTAGCTTATCTCATAACCCATTTCCTGAAGCCTTGGGATTATTGCGATGTTTGGTGTGACATGACCGGCTGTACCACCACCGGTTAAAACTATTTTTTTCATTTTTGATTCCTTTTGTTTCATTTTTGTTTCTTTCTATTTATTACTACTTTTATTGCATTACTGCATTTATTATACAAAGCCCACAGGACTTTTATAATACAAAATCATCCTTCACAGCGGTATGCATCTCATATATGTGCAGAGACCTGCATTCGTTGAGAGTATAGCTGTGTTCATCCGCCTCCGGGAATATACGGGAGGTGAAGACTGCGTCGCCATCGTTGATGAATATTTCTATAGAACTGTTATCTATAAATATACGCAGGCTTGTCAGTCCATTTTCCAGAACACGGGTTCTGACTTCTCCCATCTCCTGATTGAACCTTTGAGCCATTTCAGAACGGTCAATGGTGATAACCTGTGTATGTTCGTTATAATCTATCAGAAGTCCGCCGGTTCCATCATGCCTGCAGCATATTCTCATGTTAAAGTCCTGAGGATAAGTAGCTATCATAAGCTCTGCGGCGGCGGGGAGTATTCCAAGCCCCGGATTGATACGGTTTCCTCTTATACTCAGCATTTCCGGAATAGGTCTCTGTATCAGCCTCCGGTGCCTTATGGTCAGTTCTCTCGGAAGAGTAAGGCAGCCGGACCATTCCTCCTTATCAGTAGGATATGCGGCTCCGGGCATTCCCATCCAGGCTGAAAGGATTGCCTTTGAGCTGTTCTGCAGATTAGCGGCACACTGGGCGGCATAGAAATCAAAGCCGAAATCGAGTACGTGAAATGTACCATCATGTGTAAAGGTCAGAGTGTCATAATCCATGCTTCCTATGATATATCCGTTATGACTGGTACCGTTACCATGTCCTTCCATGTGAACGCCCTGCACTGAGAACATCAGTACATCCTGACCACTTATATGTACTATGGAAGGGCATTCCCACATATTTCCGAAAGCCTCAAAGCCGGGAACATTCAGCCGGCCCTTCAGATGCCATCCGGAGTTCTGCTTTTCTGATTCATATATCAGACAGCAGCCTTTCATATCTGTAGTCTGGGCGCTTACTACCATATAATATTTTTTGGTATTTTCATCATACAGTATCTGGGGGTCTCTCTGGTTTTCTGTATATTCAGGTTCGGGACCGTACAGAGGAGCAGAGTGCTTTATGGCTCTTCCGTCTTCGCCCAATCTGACGAAGCAGGTGGAGGGCAGCATCTGCACCTTCTCATCTCCATGTATTCCTGTGTAATAGAGATACAGGTCATCATCCTTCACAAAAGCAGTACCGGAAAAGACGCCCATGTTATCGAAGTATGTGTCCGGTCTGATAAATAAACCTTTATTCTCCCAGGTAACCAGATCTCTGGAGCATACATGATACCAGTGCTTCATTCCGTGAACTGCACCCCACGGACACCACTGGTAGAACAGATGCCACATATCTTTATAATAAACAAATCCATTTGGATCGTTCAGAAGTCCGGATACAGGCTGTATATGATAAGTCTGTCTGTAAGCCGAACCTGATGCCTTTTCGTGCAGCAGAGCTATCTCTTCAGGACGGTTCAGCATTTTATATTCATTTGTCTTATCAGACTTCCTCATAAATGTCTCCTGTTAATAAATAAGTTGTAGGACTTATGATTATTATAATCATCGGTTACTTCGAAATCGGTAACTATTTTATCACAAAAGAAGAACATATGATACATAAAAGATTATTAACACATTGATATAAAACTGGTATCTTTATACTTTATTATCCTTCCTGAATATGTTAGAATATAAATATCTATGCGGGTGGTTATATCTGCCCTTACGAAGCAGGGGAAATATATTGAACGAAGTAAGATGTATTACGTCCTGATCAAGAGAATAACTGCTTATAAATGTATAATTCACGGAGGTATGAAAGATGAGTGATTTTATGAAAGCTTATGAGAAATGGCTTACAGACCCTTATTTTGATGAAGGAACAAGAGCTGAACTGGAAGAGATAAAAGGAAATGAGAAAGAAATAGAAGACAGATTCTATAGAAGTCTTGAATTTGGTACCGGTGGTCTCAGAGGTGTCAGAGGAGCAGGAACTAATCGTATGAACATTTACACTGTTCGTCAGGCAACACAGGGACTTGCCAATTATATCGTAGCTCATAATGGTCAGGATAAGGGAGTTGCCATAGCCCATGATTCAAGAATCATGTCACCTGAGTTTGCAAGAGAAGCTGCAAAGTGTCTCAATGCAAATGGCATAAAGACATATCTGTTTGAATCTCTCCGTCCAACTCCTGAGCTTTCATATGCTGTAAGACAGTTTGGATGTATAGCCGGTATCGTTGTAACAGCCAGCCATAACCCAAGAGAGTATAATGGATATAAGGTTTACTGGGAGGATGGTGCTCAGGTAACACCTCCACATGATACCGGTATCATGGCTGAGGTTGCAAAGGTTACAGATTTCTCTCAGGTTAAGACTATGGATGAGGATGATGCCAGAGCAGCAGGACTTTTCCAGGTTATCGGCACTGATTTTGATGATAAGTACGTTGCAGAGGTTAAGGCTCAGAGTATTCATCCTGAGATCATTCCTGAGATGGCAAAGGATATCAAGATCGTATATACACCACTTCATGGAACCGGAAATGTAAATGTACGCCGTGTTCTGAGAGAGCTTGGATTTACACAGGTTTATGTAGAGCCACAGCAGAAGATTCCTGATGGCTCCTTCCCGACAGTTGCATACCCTAATCCGGAGGATCCAAAGGCATGGGAGCTGGCACTTAAGCTTGCAAAAGAGGTAGATGCAGATATCGTTCTTGCAACTGATCCTGATGCTGACAGACTCGGAGTATATGCTAAGGATACAGCAACCGGCGAGTATAAGAGCTTCACAGGAAATATGTCAGGTATGCTCATAGCTGATTACATTTTCAGAGAGAAGCAGGCTACAGGAACACTTCCTGAGAATCCTGCGCTGGTAACAACAATAGTTACAACTGATATGACCAAGCCTATAGCTGCAAATTATGGAGCAAGACTTGTGGAGGTTCTTACAGGCTTTAAGTATATCGGCGAGCAGATTAAGATATTTGAAGCTACAGGCTGCAATAATTACGTATTTGGTCTTGAAGAGTCCTATGGCTGTCTGGCAGGTACATATGCAAGAGATAAGGACTCCATCGTAGCAGTTATGATGCTTTGTGAGGTTGCGGCTTTCTGCAAGAAGCAGGGCAAGACACTTGTTGATGCTATGGAAGACCTGTATCAGAAATATGGTTATTACAGAGAAGGTCTGGCTACACTTGAGCTTAAGGGTATAGATGGTGCGGCTGAGATTCAGAAGAAGATGGAGAACTTCCGTACCAATCCTCCTAAGGAGCTGGGTGGCTTTAAGGTTCTTGCAGCACGTGACTACAAGGCTGATGAGAGGGTTGACTTTGCAACAGGCGAGAAGACATCGACAGGACTTCCTTCATCTAATGTTCTTTACTATGAACTTGAGGATGATGCATGGTGCTGTGTAAGACCTTCAGGTACAGAGCCTAAGATCAAGTTCTACTTTGGTGTAAAGGGCACAGATATGGCTGACGCAGAGGCAAAGCTTGCCGGACTCCGCGCCGATATGTTAAAGGGTCAGTAAGATAGATTCAGCTATAGGGAAGTCTGAGGATGGTCTCAGACTTTCCTGTGCCAGGTCAGAACCGCGATTTACAGGATACGTACTGATGATACACCGGGGACGAGACAGGTAGGATAACGTATTGAGGTGAACTATGAGTTTTCTGAGAAGACTTAGTTTAAAAAGATATTACATGTATAAAGATGAGGTAGCAGCAAGAAATGTTATTGCAGGCAGTACATTTCTTATGGTTGGTACCATTGTTGCATTTGTAAATCTTTTATCGAACATCTTTATCAGAAAAACCAATGGATATATTCAGAGTATTCTTCTGCTGGTTTACTTCATAGTGATGACGCTTGTCAGAAAGGTTCTGCTAAAGATAAGTATAAAAAACAGTACACTGTTTTTGTATATAGTTCAGATTCCGGTTATGATATTTGGTATCCTTATGGGTACTTTGTGGGATACGGACTCTGTAACTATTACATTTTTCCTGCTGCTGGTATGTATGCCCATCTTTATACTGGATAATCCGGTAAGGCATCTCTGTTATATGCTTTCAATGATGGGAATATATGTTATATGTGGATTTCTTTTCAAGGAACATGACGTATTCATGATTGATCTGGTGCATGCTCTCAGTTTTCTTATGGGGGCTATGTTTTCCTCTCTTTTTGTTCTTGCTGAAAGATTTGATAATATCGAGAACTATGTAAATAGTGAATATAGAGCCAGACATGATGTAATTACAGATCTGAAGAACAGATATGCTATTAAGCAGGATATAGAACAGTATGTGGGCGGAAATGTTTTTGCTGCACTTATCGATGTGGATTATTTTAAATTCTTCAATGATCTGTATGGTCATGCTTTGGGCGAAGAGATCATAGTTCGTCTGGCAGAAATATCCAAAGATATATTTAATGAAGAAATAGTTTACCGTTTTGAAAGTGATGAGATACTTATTCTGAACAATACAGATACTGAGTTGAGATTTAAGGAAAAACTCTCGAATATCATGCAGAGATTCAGTGAGATAACTATTCGAGACAGAGTTATTCATCCAACCTGTACCATAGTATATGTATATGGTGTTCCTCAGTCACGGGAAACTATGAGGGATCTGGTAAGACATACGGCTGTCAGGATGCTGGAAGCCCGAAATGAGGGACGTGGCATACTTATGGGATATCCCTATGACAGTACGGAGAAGAGACAGGCTGATATATTGGCGGAAGTATCAATGGATTCCGTTTTTTCCGGAAAGGACGAGCTTACCGGACTTACAAATATGCAGTTCTTCCGTATAAGGATTGATGAGCTGCTGGGAAATATTATCGATATTTCAGAGAAGCCGGTTATCGTATATTTTAATATAGGGAACTTTAAAGGCTATAATGAGAGCTATGGTTTTATTAAGGGAGATAAGCTTCTGCAGGATATAGCCGGAATCCTTAGAGAGGAGTTTCCTAACAGAGTAATATCAAGATTTGCAGAAGATCATTTTGTGCTTCTTGACTTCAAGGATGAAGTTGAGGAGAAGCTTTCCAAGACACTTGCCAGGGTAAAACCTCTCTTTGGTACAGTTCAGATGAATCTGAAGGCCGGTATCAATGAGTATATAAGTGGTGAGGATATAGGTCTTTCCTGTGATAAAGCCAAGCTTGCCTGTGACAGCATAAAGCATGATTATAATGCTGAATACATATACTATGATGATAGTATGGAAACCAAGAATAAGCTTGAACAGTATGTTATATCCCATATAGATGAGGCTGTCGAAAAGGGATATCTAAAGGTTTATTATCAGCCAATCATAGATGTTGTTTCAGGTAAGATAGTAGAGCTTGAGGCACTGGCAAGGTGGATAGACCCTATACATGGATTTTTGTCGCCGGGAGACTTCATACCTGTACTGGAGGTTTCCAGACTTATCCATAAGATAGACATATTTATAGCAGATCAGGTATGTAAGGATCAGAAAAGGCTGGCAGAGCTGGCGGGACATGATGTTCCTGTTTCTATTAATCTTTCGAGACTTGACTTCATGCTTACGGATATAGTTGATGTAGTCAGATCGGCTGTCCAGCGGTATGATGTTTCACCTAAAAATATTCATGTTGAAGTGACGGAAAGTGCACTTGAGGATGATACTCAGGAGCTTCTGGGAAGACTTAAGGAGTTCAGAGAGGCTGGCTTTGAATTATGGCTGGATGACTTTGGAAGTGGTTATTCATCCCTCAATTCTCTTCAGGATTTCAAGTTTGATGTGGTCAAGATAGATATGAAGTTTATGAGAACCCTGGAAACTAAAAGGGAGACGAGTATTATCGTATCTTCTATAGCGGAAATGGTTAGTGCTCTTGGACTCAGATCACTTACAGAGGGAGTTGAAACCAGATTCCAGTATGAGTTCATTAAAGAGGTACATATTGACATGGCGCAGGGCTTCCTGTTTAGCAGACCGGTTCCTATAGAAGAGCTTACTTTCTAAGGCGGCTGTTGGTCGGTGTAATAATCTGATACTGAATATTGATACTTGATTAGAGTTTACAAATATCGTAAAATGTAAAACCGGATGCTGAGTGCACCCGGTTTTATTTTTGAATCAAAGGTTAGAAGTATCATTAATTAGTATCCTGGGGTCTGGGTTAACAGGATGTTGATAGTAGTTATTGTTTATATAATTAGTTAAACCATAAAAGACTGTGAGGAAATATTATGATATCTAAGTATAGTGTAAAGAGACCATATACTGTATTTGTGGTCGTAATAGCTGTTCTGGTCATTGGAGCAGTTGCACTTATGAGAATGACTGCAGATCTTCTGCCTAATATGAATCTGCCCTATGTCCTTATCATTACAACAGACATGGGAGCCAGTCCTGAAACTGTTGAAAAAGAGGTTACTGCGCCCATAGAGGCGGGACTAGCAACAACCTCCAATCTGAAAAATATTCAGTCAATGTCTAACAACAGTTATTCCACCGTTATTCTTGAATATGAGCAGTCTGCAAATATGGATGCAACTCTTATCGAGATACAGCAGAGTCTGGATCAGATTAAGGGTACATTTCCCGATTCTGTAGGTACACCTATAGTTATGCAGTTGGATCCTGATATGCTTCCCGTACTGGTCGCAGGCGTTAATGTCGAGGAAATGGACAGTATTCAGCTTACGGACTATGTAGAAACTGAAATAAAGCCTGCACTTGAAAGTATAGAGGGTGTTGCATCTGTATCGGTTTCCGGAGGTATAGAGGAAACTGTAAATGTAACAATGAATCAGAGAAAAATAGATGCCCTGAATAATAAGATCATGGCTGAGATAGATGATCAGTTTCAGGAGGCAAAGGATGAGCTTGCCACCAGTAAGGCAGATATAGAATCAGGTCAGAATGCAGTTAACAGTGGTAAGACGACTCTGGCAGATACTATAAGTGAGAAGAAGAGTGAGCTTCAGCAGACACAGATCGAGCTTTATCAGACCGGCGAGGAACTGGAAGAGCAGCTTTCCACATATCAGGACTCCTATGATTCACTTGGTACTACGATAGATACGCTGAATACTACCTACGATGGTGCTGTTACTGTAGCAGAGTCCATTACCAGTCTGGATTCAGTTATTTCACTGTATGATCAGGGACTTCTGGATGATACTACATTTCCCGCATCGGCAGGAATGGACATAGCTACCGCCAGAACTCAGAAGGCAACTCTGGAGGCACAGCTTGAGGCTATAAATACACAGCTTAAGGAGAATACGGCATCACTTGCGGATTATGACATAGTTGTAAATACCTATGAGGATCTGCCGACTGCAGTTGCAGCTCTTGAGGCAACCAGAGTGGAGCTTGCTACAGGTATAGAGACTATAGAAAATGCTATCGATGAAGTAGAAACAGGTAAAACAACAGCCAAGGACGCTATGGAGCTTCTGGAGAAAAATGGTATCGAGCAGTCCATCACAATGGCTGAGACATCTGCCACACTTTCGCAGGGGCTTTCCCAGATTGAAAGTGCAGAGGATACTATAGAAAGTACGCTTGAGAGTACCAAGGAATCCGCTGACCTCAACACGATACTTTCACTGGATACATTAAATAATCTTCTGGTGGCTCAGAACTTTGATATGCCTGCCGGTTATGCAGATGGTCCGGAGGGACAGTATCTCGTAAAGGTAGGAGACAGTATAGATGCTGTGGAGAATCTTGGGGATACGGTTCTTATAGATCTCAATATGGACAGTGTTGGAGTCATTAAGCTGTCAGATGTAGCAGATATAGAGAAGATTGATAATTCGGAAACAGTATATGCAAAGCTGAATGGCGAGCCCGGTATGCTGGTATCATTTGAGAAGCAGACAGGATACTCAACTGGTAATGTTACAGATCTCATTCTGGAAAAGTTTGAAAGTCTGGAAAAATCAGAGGAAGAAAATATACATTTTGCAGTTCTTATGAATCAGGGTATATATATAGACATGATAGTTAAGTCTATACTTCAGAATATGATTCTGGGTGCTGCGCTGGCAATACTGGTTCTGATCATATTCCTTCGGGATATAAGACCGACCATAATCATAGCCTGTGCCATACCTCTGTCAGTTATATTTGCGGTTGTGCTTATGTACTTCACTGACATTACACTGAATATCATCTCAATGTCGGGACTTACACTGGGTATCGGTATGCTGGTGGATAACTCCATCGTCGTTATCGAGAATATCTACAGACTTCGCAAGGAAGGGGAGAGCATAAAGAAGGCATCTGTATATGGTGCAAGTCAGGTTGCCGGTGCCATTACCGCATCAACGCTTACTACAATGTGTGTATTCCTGCCGATCGTGTTTACTGATGGACTTACGAGACAGCTTTTTGTGGATATGGGGCTTACGATAGCATTTACCCTTTCTGCTTCTCTCATAGTGGCACTGACGCTTGTGCCCGCTATGGCTCAGGGACTGCTTAAGAATACCAAGGAAAAGGAAAGCTCAGGAGAAGGGCTCTTCATGAGAGGCTATGACAGGTTCCTGAGAGGAGCCATGAGATTCAAGCCGCTGGTTTTCCTTATGATGCTTCTGCTGCTTGGTGCATCCATAGCTCTTGCACTTTCCCGTGGTACTGAGTTTATGCCACAGATGCAGAGTGACCAGCTTACTATCACACTTTCGGCTCCAAAGGATGAAACCAGAACCTTTGAGGAAATGACAGGCTATGCTGATGAGCTGACAGAAAAGCTGATGGAGATATCGGAGATAGAGACCATAGGCTCCATGATCGGAAATGGTTCTACTCTCGGTGCTCTTTCAGGAGGAAGCGGTGATTCGGTTTCAATGTATATACTTCTGGATGAGGACGCCAAGATTTCCACAGATGAGATAACTGCTAAGATAGAGAAGGCTTCTGAGGGAATTGACTGTGATGTGGATATAAGTGCGGAAATCATGGATATGCAGGCGCTTACCGGCAGTGGCGTGTCGATAATGATAAAGGGGCGTAAGATGGAGACACTGCAGAAGCTTGCAACGGAGGTTGCCGGTGTTCTGGAGACTACAGACGGTATAGTAAATGTAGATGATGGACTTAGCAATACGACCAGGACTCTTAAGATATCGGTTGATAAGAAGAAGGCGGCAGACTACGGAATGACTGTTGCACAGATATACAGTATCGTTGCTTCAAAGCTTGCATCCACCAGCTCGACTACTGCGTTAGAGACTGATATTAAGGACTATGAAGTGTTCGTAATGACTGATGAACAGTCGGATATTACCATAGATGATCTGAAGAAGCTGACCTTTGAATATACTGATAAAACCAAGATGGATGATGCTTCTGATGACGAAGAAGATGATGATGAAGAGGAGGATAAAACCGAAGACATACCTCTTACAAAGGTTGCAACCTTTACTGAGGGTGAAGAGCTTTCGGTAGTAAGAAGGGACAGTCAGAGCAGATATATAAGTGTAAGCGGTGAACTTGCAGAAGGCTACAATATCGGTCTGGTCGGTGGAAATGTTGAAAAAGGACTGGAGAAGGTTGGAGTGCCGGAGGGTTATACTATTACGCTTCAGGGTGAAAATGAAACGATAAATGATGCCATGCGTCAGGTGCTTCTGATGATGCTTCTGGCAGTTATCCTTATATATCTTATAATGGTTGCTCAGTTCCAGAGTCTGAAGTCACCATTTATCATCATGTTCACTATACCGCTTGCATTTACCGGAGGTTTCTTTGCACTGTTCTTTGCCGGTAAGGCAGTTTCGGTTATTGCTATGATCGGATTTGTAATGCTGGCAGGTATTATAGTTAATAACGGTATCGTGCTGGTTGACTATGTAAATCAGCTTAGAAGAGAGGGTATGGCCAAGAAGGATGCTATAGTGGAGTCGGCGAAGACCAGACTTAGACCGGTTCTTATGACAGCTATTACAACTATTATATCAATGTCAACCATGGCTGTCGGTATGGGAAAAGGTGTTGAAATGTCTCAGCCTATGGCAATAGTTGTTGTTGGCGGACTTGTATATGGTACTATACTGACACTTGTTCTGGTGCCATGTCTCTATGATGCATTTAATAAAGAGAAGGATATGACTGAGGAAGAGCTGTAATATAGAAATAAAAAAGAAATAGGCTGGGAATGACCTATTTCTTTTTTGGTTGAATATTTATTATTGGTTGTGTTTATTATGGTAATTTGTCTATAAGCTCGCCCTTTTCCTTCATTTTTGATTTTGACAGAGGGACAAATCTGTATGTTGCCTCCATGTAGTCGGTATATTCCTTGCCGAATCTGTCAGCAAGTAAAGGCTCCTCGTATTTTTTCATCAGGATAGTAAGTATTCCCCAGTAAACAAGTGGAAGGATATACATGAAGGTGTTTCCTGAGAAGAACAGTACGGAGGTACATATAAGGAGTATTCCGCCATACATTGGATTTCTGGTCTTTGCATAGATACCGGTGGTTACCAGCTTGCCCATTACTATATTGGTAAAAAGCTGGGCATCGGATACAGCCTGATTGAACATTAGTATTCCTATAAACAGAAGTATTACTCCGAGTCCTATATATGTATAACGTATCCAGGCAATGGTAGGTATTCCATAGGTAACAGGTCTTATATGTCCCAGTATTACACCGCATATAGTAAGCATTATTACTATCGGGATAAACATTCCGCCATTTCCGAACTTGGGAAGAGGAACAAATCTGGTAAATACCGCGTTCTCTGATACCGAATCCGTTGCGGCAGTATCAGCATCATTTTGGGTATTTGTTGAAGAAGCTGTATCATTTTGGATATTTGTTGAAGTAGCTGCATCACTCTGGGTGGAATCCGGTTCTGAAGTTGAAACAATATCAGACTGAGTTGAATCAGCCGTTTCAGAGCTTGGAGAAGAAACATCCTGAGAAATATCTGCAGATTCTGAACTGCCTGATGCGGAAATCTTAGTAGAACTGTCAGTCTTAGGTGCTTCGGAAGAACCGCCAGCCTCAGCCGCAGTCACTTCAGAAGAACTATCAGCCGCAGTCGATTCGAAAGAGCCGCCAGCCTCACTCGCATCGGAAGAACTATCAGCCGCAGTCACTTCAGAAGAGCCGCCGACCTTAGACGTTTCAGATGAACTATCTGAGTCAACCCTTGAATAAAGCTCTTTAAGGGATTTTCTCGGAGCTGCTTCAGGTTCCCCAAGAAATTCTTTTAAAAGGTCTTCCTTTTCGTTTTGTATTCGAATCTGCTCCTTAGTTAGGAAATCATCATCCATGTTAAGAGCTCTGGTTTCGGGCTCCCTGTTTCCTGTATTATCATTACCAAACATTTTAATCACTCCTGATGAAACATTTTGCAATTTATATACTCAGTTTATTCTGACATATCCCTGTACTGGTACACTGTAGAAATCTGTGTACTGGTGTTGGAGTTATCAGTCGGGTCAATTAGAAACTGATGCACTAGTATTATAAGCTTACTTTGTTACAAACTCAAGGGGAGGGCACAAAGTTTTCTTTCACTTGGTATATATTTGTGTTAAAATATATATCGATTTGCAAAACAGGGATGCTCCCAAACGAAGCATCTGTGTTGCTGCGAATATTAATCAATCAGGAGAGACTATGTCTTATTTAGCATTATATAGAAAGTTCAGACCACTTACCTTTGATGAGGTAAAGGGGCAGGATCATATAGTAACAACCCTAAAGAATCAGCTTGCGAACAATCGTACCGGACACGCATATCTTTTCTGTGGAACAAGGGGAACCGGAAAGACAACTATAGCGAAGCTTCTGGCAAGAACGCTTAACTGTGATAATCCCACAGAGAATGGCCCATGTGGTCAGTGCGAGAGCTGTAAGGCTATTCTGAATGGAACGGATATGAATGTGCATGAGATAGATGCTGCTACCAATAACGGTGTCGATAATATCCGTCAGTTAAATGAAAATATCAGAAATGTACCAATGAATGGCAAGCATCTCATTTATATAATTGATGAGGCGCATATGTTATCCGGAGCGGCATTCAATGCTATGCTAAAAACTCTGGAGGAGCCGCCGGAATATGCTGTATTCATGCTTGCAACTACAGATGATTATTCTATTCCGATAACTGTTAAGTCCAGATGTCAGAGATTCGATTTTCACAGAATATCCATAGATACCATAACTGACAGACTGGAGGAGGTAGTCAGGCTGGAGGGAGAGAGTGCAACCAGGGATGCTCTCAGCTATATAGCAAGAGCCGCAGATGGTTCCATGAGAGATGCGCTTTCTATACTTGATGAGTGTATGGCAGCCAGCATAGGACATGAGCTGGACAGAGATTCTGTTCTCGGGACGGTCGGAGCAGTAAAGGTTGATATATATTTTGAACTGCTTGAAGCGATACTTGGAAATGATCCCGAAACCGTGCTGAATATAGTAAATGATGTCGTATGGGATGGTAAGGATCTGACAAAGTTTGCTGATGATTTTACCTGGTTCCTCAGAAATATGCTTTTTATGAAGCTTTCTCCGGGAATCGCATCGGAACTGGATATGACTACAGAAAATGTAAACAGGATGAGGACTGCAGGGAATACGATAGAAACAGGTATTCTATCCAGATACCTTGGAATCATGCAGGAGCTGTGTACATCTATCAGGAATTCGTCACTTCAGAGAATTACATTTGAGATGGCTATGATAAAGCTGATGCATCCGGAGACAGATATAGATGTAGATAGTCTGATGAGACGGATAGATGCTTTGGAGCATGGCGGAGGAAATGGGGCATCAGATGGAAGCCCATCCAGAATAGAGAGCTTTGAGGTAGAAGCACTGGTAGATGCCAGACTGGAGAAGAAACTGCCCAAGCTTCTCAGGGAAATGGCACCTGTAGCTCCGGTGAGTGATAATGTCGGCAGAGAGTCTCAAAAATATGGGATAGATATGAGAAACAGGGCTGCTGTGTATGAGAAGCAGGCAGAGATATCAGACCGGAATCTCAGGGCAAAGTACCCACCGGCAGAATATGAGGATCTCAGAAGAGTAGGTAACATTTTCCAGAAAGAAATATTACCTGTCATTAAGCAGCCGCTTAGAAGTTATATTGAAGAAGATGATATACCACTGGTTCCAAATGAAGATTATAAGGTTGGCGGACCATTAAAACTGGTGATGTCTTTCTATGATGCGGAATTAGAGAGTAACAAACTGCACTATGAATATTATCGCAAGGAGATAAACCGGAAATATCTGGAACAGGTTATAAGTGATTATATAAAAAAACAGGTTGAGATAATGATCGTAGTTAAAAAGGGAAACAAACCCCTGATAGATGAAGACTTATGTGCCATCAATAAGATAGCTGGTACAGTTAATAAATATGATAATGAGGAGGACAGAAATGGCTAAGAGAGGTGGATATCCGGGAGGAATGATGCCCGGTAACATGAATAATCTCATGAAGCAGGCTCAGAAGATGCAGAGACAGATGGAGGAGACTCAGGCTGAGCTGGAGGAAAAGGAGTATGAGGCTTCATCAGGTGGTGGAGTTGTGAAGGTTAAGATTAATGGTCAGAAGGTTATCACAGAGCTTACTATAGCTGAAGAGGTTGTTGATCCTGATGATATTGAGATGCTTCAGGACCTTATAATGGCTGCTGTTAATGAGGCTATTCGTATTCAGGCTGACGATGAGAAGGCACAGCTTGGTAAGATAACCGGCGGCATGGGAGGCGGACTCGGAGGTCTGTTCTAAATGAATATATATGGCGGAGAAGTTAGTAAGCTGATCGAAGAGCTGGGACATCTGCCGGGTATTGGTCCTCGTACAGCTCAGAGACTTGCATTTTACATTATAGGAATGCCTGAGGACAGGGCGATGGCTCTGTCGGATGCAATAGTAAATGCAAAAAAGAATATAAAATACTGCAAGTATTGCTATACCATGACAGACAGTGATGTATGTCCTATCTGTTCCAATCCTAACCGGGATAAGAAGACTATTATGGTAGTTGAATCTCCGAGGGACATGGCTGCATACGAAAGAACCGGCAAATATGAAGGTGTATATCATGTACTTCATGGTGTCATCAATCCGAGTCAGGGAATTGGTCCTCAGGATATCAAGCTGAAGGAGCTTATGATTAGACTCAGGGATGACGTGGACGAACTGATAATTGCAACCAATTCCAGCGTAGAGGGTGAGGCGACAGCCATGTATATATCAAAGATGGTTAAGCCGGCTGGAATAAAGGTTACCCGTATAGCCAGTGGCGTACCGGTAGGTGGCGATCTGGAGGTTACGGATGAAGTAACACTTATGAGAGCGCTGCAGGGTCGTGTAGAGCTTTAGAAATATAATGAATCAAGAGGAGGGGTTATAATCATGAAGAAGATAGGAATACTTACAAGTGGTGGAGATTGTCAGGCGCTTAATCCTACTATGAGAGGCGTTGTAAAGGGACTTGAGAATCTGTTTGGTGATGTAGAGATATATGGTTTTCTGGAAGGCTATAAAGGACTGATATACGGAAACTACAGAAAGATGGAGCCTATGGAATTTTCAGGACTTCTGGCTAAGGGTGGTACAGTTCTTGGTACTTCAAGAGTACCATTTAAGTATCTGGATACTCCTACTGATGATGGAGTAGAGAAGGTTCCTGCCATGATAAAGACCTATAAGAAGCTGGAACTGGATGGACTTTTTGTACTTGGTGGAAATGGTTCACAGAAGACAGCTAACAGGCTTTATCAGGAAGGGTTAAATGTTATCGGTCTTCCTAAGACTATTGATAATGATATCTGGGGAACTGATGTGACTTTCGGCTTCCAGAGTGCTATAGATGTAGCTACACATGCTATAGACTGTATATATACTACAGCCGAGTCTCATAACAGAGTATTCGTTATAGAGACTATGGGCCATAAGGTTGGATGGATCACACTCTATGCCGGAGTTGCAGGTGGCGCAGATGTTATACTTCTTCCTGAGATACCTTATGATATGAAAAAGGTTTATAAGGCTATCGACAAGAGAAAGAAGATGGGTAAGAAGTTTGCTATCATAGTTGTGGCTGAGGGCGCTATTTCCAAGGAGATAAATGATCTTCCTAAGAAAGAGAAGAAGGCAAAGCTTGCTGAGAAAGCATATCCTTCGATAGCCTATGAGATAGCTCATGATATACAGCAGAAATATCCTGCATCTGAGGTCAGAGTGGCAGTTCCGGGACATACTCAGAGAGGTGGCAATCCGGATGCTTATGACAGAGTTCTCTCAAGCCGTTTTGGAGCAAAGGCTGCTGAGCTTTTCAAGGCAAAGGATTTTGGTAAGCTTGTAGTATTCAGGAATAATGAAGTAACAGCTATTCCTATGGAGGAATCCGCAGGAAAGCTTAAGTATGTAGAGCCTGATAATCAGCTTATTCAGGAAGCAAAAACACTAGGAATATCATTTGGAGATTAAGTAACAATTGATTAAAAGAATACTTTTTGAGCTGCTTCTATTTATTATCATATTTATAGGGGCAGCTTTGTCCTTTAATTACATACAGAACAGAAAGCATGGAACCAGAGCGGTAGAAGGCTTCAACCCGACTATGGGAACTGCATATATGTGGTATGACGGTGAGATCATTAACAGTATGCAGGGGTACAAGTCGCCTTTATATACAGGGCTTTACAGGGACAGTATTGTGTCTGTGGGTTCAGATAAGATGGTTTACATAATGCTTCCGGAGGATGTGGATTCCGGTGGTGAACTGACCTATGAGCTTAGAAGCTTTAATGGCGATAATCTGATAGAGGACGGGGATTTCAGATTTGAAGAAACTGAGGGAACCATGACGCGTTACAGTGCGGCTCTCAGAATGGATATGACTGAAGGAACCGAATACAGCTTTATTATCAAGGTGACCAGAAGTAATGAAACTATCAGATACTATACCAGAGTGGTTCGTCTCAGCGATTCCAGACTTGCAGACTTCGTAAGATATGCCAGAGGATTCAGCGACAGTGCCTATGCTGTAAATGCAGCGGCTAACTCTACAGCTTCTGTAACTGATGCAATAACTACCTACAACATATCAGGTGAGGCGGTTGATTCTATGGCAGAAGATGTGGAGGAAGGACAGGATAAGATAATAGCTACAACTACAGATGCCATGGAGGGAGTCAGAGTGCCGGATATTACTACGGTATTTTCCAGTGCAGATGCCTCCAGTGTCATGTATGATGCAGCGGCTGCGGCAAAGGTTTCCTCAAGTGGTAATCCGGGATATGTTACCCTCAAATCTTCTTATGAGGATGTAACCTACAGTGGTATGAAGATAGACCGTCTCAGTACTCCTGAAGCAAAGGTTAAGGAGATTTCAAATGAAGGCGCTGTAATAGAGCTTAAGTACAAGGCTATAGAAGAGGCAGAGGATAGTGTTAATACATTTGCCGTAACGGAATATTTTAAGCTTGAATACAATAACGGAGAGGCAGCTATTGATGTGCAGGATTATCAGAGAAAGGTTATCCAGGACTTCAATGCCGGCGGTTTTGATTCGGGCAATAATAGCATAAACTTAGGGATATCTGCTGATACGAGTCCGGAGTATCTAACGGATGAATCCAGCAGAAAGATGGCATTTGTGTCGGACAACAGTGTATGGCTGGTGGATCTTCAGTCGAAAACCTATACCAGTGTATATGGAACTTCGCTGGACGAGGCAGAGAAGGAACGTGTTCCGCAGGAGGGCTTTGATATAAGACTTCTTTCCATTGATGATGAGGTTATGAACTTTGTAGTTTATGGAAGGATAAATGAGGGAAGCCGTGAAGGAGAAACAGGTATAGCGCTATATGAATATACACTGGCGGATTCACTGCTCAGGGAGCTTCAGTTTATAGAAACCGATAAGAGTGTTGATGCGCTGAGAACCTCAGTTGGAAGGTTCTGCTATTATGACAGAGGTAAGAGACTGTTCTACACGCTTCTGGGAGATAAGCTGCTGAATGTAAATGTATATTCCGGTGAGGTCACTGAGATGATGGACGGAATGTACTATACCAAGATGCTTGTTTCAAAGGATATGAAAAGAATAGCATTTCCTAATAACAGTGATCTGACGAGGGTAACCGGAATAACAATAATGGATTTTGAAAAGGGAACTAATATCGAAAAGACTGTTCCCAATAAGAATCTGGCGCTCATCAGCTTTGTAGGAAATGATGTCATGTATGGAGTGGCAGGCAGCGATTACGTAAGCCGGTCTGTAGATGGAACGCCGGTATTCAAATTCGAAGAACTGCTTATAGTACATACCAATGGTGTTGTAGTAAAGGATTATAAAAGGGATGGAATTCTTATCTCAGGTATAGAATTTGACGATAATGTAATCTATCTTACGAGGCTTAGTCTTTCGGAGGAAACGGGAGAGCTTGTCAAAACCTCGGATGATTATATATCATATAAGCCGCTTTCCAAGTCAGGAAATGTTACAGTAACTACTATCAAGAATGAATTGGGGAATAAAGAAACCCATATCCAGTTTCCGGATACTGTATATGTCGGCCAGTCGAATGAGGAGCTTCTGACCAAGGTTATAGCCGGAAATGAGAAGAACGATATCCATATAGATGATATAATGATAGATCCGGAGGCGGCATATATATATGATTCCTCCGGTCTGGTCGGGATATCCTACAGCGTTGGCAAGGCAGTGCAGCAGGTTTATGAAAATGGCGGCTTTGTAGTTAATGCAGCCGGAAGAATGTTATACAGTGAGAAAACATCTAAACCATATCTGACTGTTGCCGGAACCTTTGAATATAAACCGGTTGAGGATGAGGCAGATACCTTTGCAGCCTGTAATTATATGTGTGTACTTGCCAGCGGTCTGTATGCGGATTATGAACAGGTAAAGGCTGCCGGAAACTGGAGCAAGGCATTTAGTCAGTATAGTGATGAGGTAATGGGAATCAATCTGTCAGGCGTAACGCTGGATACAGCAGTCGGATATCTGAGTGACGGATGCCCCTTTGCTGCAAGAATAGATGATATGTATGTTCTGGTAGTCAGCTACAATTCGGATTTTATAAGATACTATGATCCGATAGCCGGTGAGGAAAAAAGAGTTTCGAGATATGCTTTTGAGTTAAAATGTGAAGCTGCCGGAAATGAGTTCTATACATATGTTAAGTAAAACAAGAAGAGAGCCGCTTTGGCGTGCGGCTCTCTCTTAGTATGAAAAAATGTGGGGGAAGGTATAGAATCCTTCATTTGGAACAATTATAATATAACACCTGATTATGTCTTATATTAGACCATTGTGTGAATATTCTGTGAATTAACATGTATTTTTGTATTTTTTAACTGGATGTAAGTATTGAAGTAGGAATACTCCTGTCAAGCTCCTTGTTTGAAAATACTACATCCATAGCTGTCATAATCGAATTATCTATTTTGTTATCCATAACCATGCCACGCATGATTTCTATAGCCTTCTCATGAGAGAAACCGGCTTTATATGCACGCTCTTCGGTCAGTGCCTGATATATATCGCAGCAGGTCATAAGTCTTTCTTCCATAGACAGACTATCACCGGTGAGACCGAAAGGATAACCTGAGCCATCAAGCTTTTCATGGTGATGCGATGCCCAGATCAGGATATCGTTCATACCCTTGATATTTTTAAGAATCTCATAGGTATAGGTTACATGCTGTTTCATGATCTCATATTCACGGTCATCCAGTTTTCCCGGTTTCTGAAGTATCTCATTTGGAATCAGCAGCTTTCCTACATCGTGAAGCGCACCGGCAAGATAATATTTTGTCAGCTTTTCAGGTGGGAAATGATAATACTCACCCATTTTCTTACAATTAACCGCAACACCGGAGGAATGTTTACAGGTATAATGCGATTTGAAATCAATGATCATAGCCAGAAGAGTGGCAAGGTTGAATACCTCCTGCGGAGAGTATTCATCATTAAAATGCTTTGTGGATTTTCTAAGGAAATTATCTATGTTGGTAACGGATAGATTGTTCATATGCTTCAACTTGAAAAACTTTGTGAAGCTGTCAGATACTTCCTTTGAAAACATAGAGCCTGAGTTGGACTTGACAAAGTATATTATCGCACCATAGGTCTCTTTGTTAGGTGCGGTAAGATCAAAGGCATTATCAAGTGTATCAGCCAGATGAATAATCTGAGCCTTGATAGGAGTTCTGTCATAGGTACGTCCCTGTGGACCTGAACCATCAGCATTTTCATGATGGAGAAGTATGACATCTCTGTTATTGGTTCTGAAAGGCATGTATTTTGTATTATATTCGCCTATGATACATCTGCGTCTGTTGAAATCAAGGACGCTGTATCCTCCGGTACCGTTATACTTTTTATATTCAAGCTCTTCCTGATTAACCTGTGTAAGTGCATTATCGTGAAGAATAGAAAAAGCAGCCAGATCAACAAGTTCATCGGGAGTCAGTCCCATAGCTTTGCCCAGCATGATGGACATTGCTGCTATTCTTTTGCAATGCCCCTTACGTATTCCGATCAGCTCGTGCTCAACAGCATCCAGGCCGATGGATACAGCATATAAAACTTCATTAAGATCTATCTTCAACGGAAATGTCCTCGCTACACACTTTTCTCAACTTTATATAATACAGCAAAAAGGTTTTTACTTCCACCATTTTTTCTTGCTTTTTTATATTTTTATAGTATGATATATATTAGCACTCGTCATAATAAAGTGCTAACAAAAAAAATAATTCGAGGAGGATGTTATGATTACAATACCTATCTATGACACCATCTTACTCCCAGATGTAATATTTTACTTTAAAAGTGAAGTGACAGATGAATGGAATGTTCAGACTCTCAAGGCGGGAGATGAGCTGTGTTTTGTAATGCTTAGAGAGGATATGGATCCTAATAAGGCAGAGCTTAGAGATATATATCCCATTGGAATATATGCCAGGGTTGAAACCATTGATGCAGATGGAAATGTAAAGGTAAGAGCGGTCAGTCGTGTAAATGTACTTGATTTTAAGAGAAACAGGAAAGGCGTTATAAAGGTTGATCTGGAAATCAGACCTGAAATAGAAGACCTTACACCTGAAGAAGAGGACAGCAGATTTGAACAGCTCAGAAGCCGCTTCCTGAACTTTGTCCAGAATTATCAGTGGGGGCTATGGGCAAGAGCGTTTATGCTTCAGTGGAAGAATATCTACGATCTTGTATGCTCTATGAGTGGTTATCTTATGATGGACTGGGAAGAGAAGTACGAGATTATTGAGGTTGACAGCAGAAAAGAGAGATATGACCTGATAGAACATGCTTCCATGGCTTTTATGGAGCTTACGGATGTGGCTGAAACTGCAGAGCAGCAGCAACAGCAGAGAAATGAAAATCTGTATCGTGAGGATGCCATCAAGAAGCAGATAGATATACTTCAGAGAGAACTGGATGAGATGCACCCCGAAAGTATTTCTGATGTCAGAAAATTTGAGAAGAGCATTGCCGAAGCAGGAATGAATGAGGATGCTGAGCGTGAAGCACGCAAGGTTCTTAACCGTATGAAGCAGGAGGGACAGGACAGTCATGAGTATGGAATGCTTTATGATTATCTAGATTTTGTAACTACACTTTCCTGGAAGACAGAGGAGTATGTTCCTATTGATCTTGGAAAGGCAGAAGAGGTTCTGGACAGAGAGCATTATGGACTGAAGAAGGTTAAGGAGCGTATCATACAGCAGCTTGCGGTAATGGCACTCAATAAGAAGCAGTCAGGTTCTATACTTCTGTTTGTTGGTGCTCCCGGTACCGGTAAGACCAGTATAGGACAGAGTATAGCCGAAGCTCTGGGGCGTAAATATGTACGTATTTCCCTTGGCGGTGTAAGAGACGAGGCTGAGATCAGAGGGCATAGAAGAACATATATTGGAGCTATGCCGGGACGTATCATGGAGGGCATGAAGAGGAGCGGAGCTTCCAATCCGGTTATGGTTCTTGATGAAGTTGACAAGCTGGTAAGAGACTACGGCGGAGATCCTTCATCTGCACTACTGGAGGTTTTGGATCCGGAGCAGAACAGTACATTTACGGACCATTACATGAATGTTCCGTACGATCTGTCAAATGTTCTCTTTGTATGTACAGCAAACTCTACGGATACTATACCTGAGCCGCTGCTTAACAGAATGGAGATCATCGAGTTCCCCGGCTATACAGCAACAGAGAAGTTCTATATCGCAAAGAAGCACCTCATACCTAAGGCTATGAAGGCGTCCGGGGTTAAGCGTAAGGACATTACCATAACCGATGCAGCAGTAAGAAAGGTTATCTCTGACTATACGATGGAATCAGGAGTCAGAGGACTAAAGAAGCAGATTGATACACTTATGAGATATGCTGCAGTCAAGCTGGTAAAGGGTGAAAGTGAGAAGCTCTCCGTAAAGCCGGCTAATCTCAGGGAATATATAGGTCATCGTGGAATCAATCACGATATTATAGATAAGAAGTCAGTTCCCGGTGTTGTAACAGGCCTTGCCTGGACTATGGCAGGAGGCGAGATACTGTTTATCGAAACCAAGCTGATACATGGCAGTGGCAAGCTTATTATCACCGGACAGTTGGGTGATGTAATGAAGGAATCGGTTTCGATTGCCATAAGTCTGGTTAAGTCCATGTATCCTGAAGAAACCAAATGCTTTGAAGAGATGGATCTGCATATTCATGTTCCTGAGGGAGCAGTTCCAAAGGACGGACCTTCAGCCGGAATTACCATCGTGACTGCACTGACATCCCTTGTTACCGGAAAGCCGGTAAATCCTGCTATTGCCATGACCGGAGAAGTTTCCCTGAGAGGAAATGTCATGCCGATCGGAGGACTTCCGGAGAAGCTGATGGCAGCAGTGCGAGCCGGAGTGAAGACTGTATTTATTCCGGAGAAGAATGTTGAAGATCTTGAGGATGTTGCCGAAGAGGTAAAGAAGGAGCTTGAGATAGTACCGGTTAAGAAGGTTAAGGATGTTATCAGCAGGGTAATTGTATAATAAGTATGAGAGGCTGCTCACTTAGGTGGGTAGCCTTTTTTTGGGAGAGGCTGCGTTATTCTCCTCAAAGGGACTCATGACTTATAGAGGGATGCTGTTTTGTTCATAGAATAATAAAAAGCAGGCAACGGGAATCGAACCCGCCTATCCAGCTTGGGAAGCTGGTGTTCTACCAATGAACTATGCCTGCATCATGTATAAAATATTGTTTTGAATTGCCGAATATATC
>OCVV012874151.1_pt1 | contig 72255 bp, 74 predicted proteins | sample 1539721 | NCBI WGS metagenome assembly OCVV01 (sample SAMN02144230, study PRJEB22623) | gut metagenome | biome: sheep rumen | host: Ovis aries | place: New Zealand
CATGTCTCTTAATTACACCTGTAAATCCTTTACCTTTTGAAGTTCCAGTTACGTCAACTTTTTCTCCAACTTCAAATGTGTCAGCTGCTATAACAGTTCCTAAAGTATAATCAGCTGGATTTTCAACTCTAATTTCTTTTAAGAAGCGCTTAGCAGATGTGTTAGCTTTTTTAGCATGTCCAATTTCAGCTTTAGTAGCATGCTTTTCTTTCTTGTCAACTGCAGCTAATTGAATAGCGTTGTAACCATCAGTTTCAACTGTTTTAACTTGAGTAACAACATTAGGTTCAACTTCAATAACAGTGACAGGAATAACTTTTCCATCTTTTGTAAACTTTTCAGTCATTCCGACTTTACGTCCTAAGATTCCTTTCATAATTTCCTCCGTATATTTTTTTGTTTAAGTTTTTTAAATTAGATCATTTTGATGTCAGCAACTACGCCAGCAGTTAAATCTAACTTCTTTAGAGCATCCATAGTTTGTTCACTTGGATTTTTGATGTCGATTAATCTCTTATGAGTTCTCATTTCAAATTGTTCACGACTGTCTTTGTATTTGTGAACAGCTCTCAATACAGTAATCTTTTGAATTTCTGTTGGTAGTGGAACAGGTCCTGAGATTTCTCCACCAGTTCTCTTAACAGTGTCGATTACTTTAGCACAAGCGTCATCTAAAACTTTGTGATCATAAGCTTTTAATCTTATTCTGATTTTTGACATATTTAATGTACTCCCTTCGTTTATATCTTTGTATAAACATAGCTCCGTAACGAATTAACCTGAACACTGATACCAAGTATGCAACTCCTCCTGGTGTGTCAGCAACCTCGCACATCTACGCCGTTTAAACACTAACATTATACCTGAAATAAATATCAAAATCAAGTAGTTTTTTCAAAAAATTACCTAAACTATCTTGACACGAAAAAAAGCACATAAATACGTGCCTTTTATCTGCTATTTGGAATAAGTGCATCTACTACATTTATAATAGATGTAATCATTTCATCAAATCCATGAAATCTATATGAAGACATTATTCTTTTAACATCTTCTCTTTCTTCTTTATCTATATATCCTTCACCTTTAATTAACTTTAAAGCGTTATCTTTTACAAGATCCTCATACTTAAATATAAAGATGTTATAGATTATTACAAGAATAAGCAATGCTAAAGCTATTTCACATATACTTATATCTGCAAGTACTCCTATTATAAAAAGAATATAAGATAATAAATTAACCATAGGAATTATATTTCTTAATGAATCTCTTAAATGCATCATTTTATTTTTCTTATTATCATTAACTGCTTCTGTTGCTTTCATAATACCAACACTTACTGCATAAAGTGTTGTCTCATCAAATACATCATCCGATAATTTAATAACTTTTCTATTACTATCATATAGATTTAAATTTTGTTTATTATTAACTACATAAACAGAATCAAAACTTTTGTTATCTAAAATATCATGACAAACTTCGCATCCAGTTATAACTCTATTGTTTTTAATTTTAGTATATTTTGTTTTAACAATACTATCACCTATTAAAATAATAACTGGTATTAATAATAAAGATATATATAAAATAATTACATTCATTTAATCAAACTCCCTATCCTATTATTCTATAAGTAGTTCCTTCTCTAGTATCTATAAGTTCTATACCTTTATTTAAAAGATCAGTTCTTATAGAATCAGCTAAAGCAAAATCTTTATTCTTTTTGGCATTAGCTCTCTTTTCAATTAAATCTCTAATTTCTGCATCATTTTCAGATACTTCATTCTCTACTATTAAATTTAAGCTAAATACTTTATCAAAATTCTTAACTAACTCTAACTTGGTTACATCATTAACTGTATCATCTTTTAATAATTCAAATAAAACTGTTAATGCATTTGCTGTATTCAAATCATTTTCAAGTTCAGCTTTAAATCTATCATTGTATTCATTAAATTTATTATTATCTACTTCACCATCTTTAGATAAACTAGAAACTTTATTTCTAAGTTTCTTTAATACATTTTCATTTTGATTTAATGCATCATAAGTAAATAGTAATTGTTTTCTATAATGGCTATTTAAAACCATCAATCTATACGCTAGTGGATCATAACCTTCTTCAATAAGTTTAGATACTGTTAAAATATCTCCTTTTGATTTAGACATCTTTCCTTCATCAGTAATTAAATGTTCGTTATGGAACCAATAATTACACCATTTATGTCCCAAGTAAGATTCACTTTGGGCAATCTCATTTGTATGATGAGGGAATATATTATCTACTCCACCACCATGAATATCTAAATATTCACCTAAATATTTAATAGAGATACCAGAACATTCAATATGCCATCCTGGATATCCAACTCCCCAAGGAGAATCCCAAGTTAATTCATGGTTTTCGAATTTAGAAGTAGTAAACCATAAAGCAAAGTCTGCTTGATTCTTTTTAGCACTGTCCTCTTCTACGCCTTCTCTTGCCCCAACTACCATGTCATCAATCTTATGATTAGTTAAAACATAATAATCATTTAATTTAGAAATATCAAAATAAATATTTCCACCAGATTGATAAGCAAAACCATCTTCAAGTAGTTTTTCAATCATCTTAATATACATTTCAATATTTTCTGTAGCAGGACTAATTATTTCAGGTTTACGGCAATTAACCGCTTCAAAGTCTTTAAAGAAAGCATCAGTATAGAATGCAGCAATATCCATAGCTTTCTTATGTTCTCTTTTAGCTGCTACAGCCATCTTATCTTCTCCTGAATCACTATCACTTGTTAAGTGCCCTACATCAGTTATATTCATTGCTCTAGTTACATCATAACCAATATATCTTAAAGTTTTATCTAGAACATCATGGCCAATATAATTTCTTATATTACCTATGTGAGCATAATGATATACAGTTGGCCCACATGTATAAAATTTTACTTTTCCTTCTTCATTTGGAATAAACTCTTCAACTTGTCTTGTTAATGTATTATAAATTTTCATATTGTTACCTCTCTCTTATGTTAATTTTTTTAAATAATACTAAAGGCAACATCGTTTGTTTAATTTCATATATATCACTTCTTTAGGTGTATTATACAAAACTAATACTATTTTTTCAACAAACAAAAAAGAAACGAAAACGTTTCTTTTTTATCTAATATTATTATCTTTTAGATAATCAAATAAATTTAGGATATACTCTCTATTAGTAGGTCTATCTTCTTCATAGTTTAAAGTACTACCAAAAGTTTCATCAATAGTTTCAAAGCTAACTTTATTCCAACTATTTTCGATGCAAGTTCTGATATTTCTTTCAACTGCACTAGCGCTACAATTATGTAGTCTAGCGATTTCAGCATAAAGAACTTTTAAAGTCTTTTCTCTAAAATCGGCATTATCAAGCATTATTATTAAAGCGTCTTTAATAAAAAGATATCCTTGATATGCAGACGATACACCAAGTCTGTGTAGAGTGACCCCAATCCTATCCAAGCTCACGCCAATATCCCCTTTCTATGTCGGATTTTTTCCCAACACAAAACGAGAATATAATAGTTTACAATTCATAACTTATCAACAAAAAATCACAAAAAAAGTGCCTAAAATAGACACTTTAGTTCAAATTTTAATAATTTTCAGCCTTTAATTCGAAGAAACTTTGTGGATGAGCACAAACTGGACATACATTTGGAGCACTCTTTCCAATAACAACATGACCACAATTTCTACAAATCCAAATCTTTTCACCATCTCTTGAGAATACTACTTCATCATCAATATTCTTAAGAAGTTTTCTATATCTTTCTTCATGATGTTTTTCAATTTCAGCAACCATTCTAAACTTTTTGGCTAAAGCAATAAATCCCTCTTCTTCTGCAGTTTTAGCAAAACTTTCGTACATATCAGTCCACTCATAGTTTTCACCTTCAGCAGCTGCAAGTAAGTTTTCAGGTGTAGAAGGAATATCTCCTCCATTTAATTCTTTAAACCACATCTTTGCATGTTCTTTTTCATTATTAGCTGTTTCTTCAAAAATAGCAGCTATTTGTTCATAACCATCTTTTTTTGCTTTAGAAGCAAAATAAGTGTATTTATTTCTTGCTTGGCTTTCACCAGCAAATGCAGCAAGTAAATTTTGTTCTGTTTTAGATCCTTTTAATTCCATAATATATCTCTCTTTCTTAAATTAATTTTATCATTATCGACATAAATCTACAAATAATGACATACCTATATGTTTAAATATTCGTGTTTCCCATTACAAAATGCCTGTAAGTGATTAACATTTATATTCTGTTCTATCCCTAAATTCTTCTGTTTTACCATTGTTCCAATTTTGAACAGGTCTATAGTACCCTGTTATTCTACTATAGATTTCACATTTAGAATTACAAATTGGACAAGTTTCAAGTTCTCCTGCTTGATAACCATGTATCTTACAAACTGAATATGTTGGACTAATAGTGTAATAAGGTAGCTTATAGTTGTAAGCTATCTTTTTTACTAAATTCATAGTTGATTCCCAGGAAGGAAGTTTTTCTCCTAAGAATGTATGAAAAACTGTACCACTTGTATATAAGACTTGTAATTCATCTTGTATATCAAGAGCTTCAAATATATCAGTTGTATAATTAACTGGTAAATGACTACTATTTGTATAATATGGTTCTTCTTCACCAGCAGTAATTATATCTTTATACTTTTTCTTATCAAGTAATGCAAGTCTATATGCAGTTGACTCAGCAGGTGTTGCTTCTAAATTATATAGTCTTCCATATTTTTCTTGGTAGTCACTTAACTTACCTCTTATATAGTTAAGTACCTTTTTAACTAACTCTTGGGATGCACTATCACCCAAGTTTTTCTTAAGCCATCTAGCATTTAAACATGCCTCATTCATACCTACAACACCAATTGTAGAAAAATGATTATCTAAAGTACCAAGATAAGCTTTAGTATATGGATAAAGTCCTTTTTTCATATAATCTATTATTACGTTTCTTTTTATATCAAGAGATCTTGCACTTAAATCAAGTAATTTATCTAATCTATCAAAAAACTCACTTTCATCTTTAGAAAGATATGCTATTCTTGGAATATTAATTGTAACTACTCCAATTGAACCAGTGGACTCTCCTGATCCAAAGAAACCACCGCTTTTCTTTCTTAATTCTCTTAAATCAAGTCTAAGTCTGCAACACATACTTCTAACATCACTAGGTTCCATATCAGAATTAATATAGTTAGAAAAATAAGGTGTTCCATATTTACTAGTAAGTTCAAATAATAGTTTATTATTTTCACTATCATCAAATTTAAAATCTTTAGTTATTGAATAAGTTGGAATTGGGTATTGGAAACCTCTTCCATCATAGTCTCCTTCAAGCATTACTTCTAAGAATGCTTTATTAATCATATCCATTTCCTTTTGACAGTCACCATATGTGAAGTCCATTTCTTCTCCACCTACTATTGCAGGTAAATCTTTTAAATCATCAGGTGGAGTCCAATCAATAGTTATATTAGTAAAAGGCGCTTGACTTCCCCATCTTGAAGGAACATTTAATCCATATACAAAACTTTGTATAGCTTGTTTAACTTCTTTATATGAAAGATTATCAGTCCTTACAAATGGAGCAAGATATGTATCAAATGAAGAAAACGCTTGAGCACCAGCCCATTCATTTTGCATAATGCCTAAAAAGTTAACCATTTGAATACATAAAGTATAAAGGTGCTTAGCAGGTCCAGATGTAATCTTTCCATCAACACCACTAATACCAACTAGGATTAGTTGCTTTAAACTCCATCCTGCACAATAACCACTTAACATAGATAAATCATGTATATGAATATCTCCATCAATATGAGCATTCTTTATTTCTTCATCATATATATTATTTAACCAGTAGTCCTTAGCAAGAGCACCACTACCATATAATATTAGTCCACCAATAGAATAAGGTACAGTACTATTCTCTTTAACTTTCCAATCCTCATTATTTAAATATTTTTCAAGTATATTTTCACGCATATGCTTCACCTTTGAATAATTATAACATATTCCAAACTTCCACGCCCGTTTTATTTACAAAAAAAATATTGTTTGTTATACTTTTTATAAAGAATAGATGGATGTGATTTATCATGAATAATGTTATTGAAATAACTAATTCAAAGTTAAAAGAAATAATTGAAACTTTAAACTCTAGTAAAGATAAATATCAAACTCAATATAATGATGTAACAAAAGAAATAAATGAAAAATTAAAAAGTGTTAAACATTATAAAGATGAGTATTATAAAGCCAAAGAAAAAATAGATTCATTAAATCAAGATATTGAAGATTTCAAAACTGAATACGATAACTTAGTTAAGAAATTTAAAGATGATGAATTATCTAATATTCTAGTAAGTGCTAATAAAGAAATATCATCTAAAATAAATGATAGAAAACTAAAAATTCAAAAAGACACTAATGAAATGAATAAACTAGTAAGTGAAGCAGAATTAATTAAAAATGATTTAGTTAATTTAAATGCTAAAAAGAAAGCACTTGAATTATTACTTAATAAAGCCATGGATATTTCAAACTACTATGAAAAACTACTTACAGATATAATTGAATATTCAGAAGAAAATCCTGATGACTTATGTTCTTATTTTAAAGAAAAGAAAAATAAGAAAAAAGAAACAAGCGACAAGATTAAACAAGAAGAAAAAGCAAAAGAAAAAATAACTGCTGAAGTATTTAATTTTGATTCAATAAAAGACATTGTTAACGAATAACAATGTCTTTTTTAATTATAATAACTTCTCTTTTATTAAAGTACTATAAGATACTTTATTAAATCTTAATACTTTAATTGTCTTCTTACATAACTTAACTTTTATATTAATTACATTCTTTAAGTTTTTAACATGACCATCAAGTAATAAATTAATATTAAAGTCTTTCTCTGGAGTAATGGTTAACTCTTTATCTTTAGTAAATACAATTGAATTTCTAAAAGAAGAATAAGCTTTATTATTAATTGGGGCAATACTACTTAGTATTAAAGATGGTTCTTTATCATATATTAAAGGTCCACCTAAATTTAAGTTATAAGCACTACTACCAATTGATGTAGATACCACTACTGCATCTCCCATGAAATTTTCAATTAATTCATTATTACAATATACATCAAGTCTTGATGACTTATTTATAAAATTTCTAATAACTACTTCATTTAAACTTTTATATTTATGTTCTCCACTTTGATTATTAACTATTACGTCTTCAAAAGTATATTCATCTATATAAAAATCCTTATTTAAATTATCAATAAATTTATCTAATTCATCAACTGAAAAACTTGTTAAAAAACCAAGAGTTCCAAGATTAAAACCAGCATATTTAATATCCGTTTTAAAACCCATTTCGTGAATCATATAAAGAAATGTTCCATCTCCACCTATTGATATGCATAAATCAGGAGAATTCTTTACTACTTCATGTCCATTTGATAATAGTTTAACAGTTAGTTGTTTTTCAAATTCCTTACAAACATTATTATTCTTCGCGAAAATTCTTACCTTCATATTAAACACCTATATTAATTTTAATATATAAAATAAATTAAATAAATATTCCAAAGAAAAAAGTTGTATTACTACAACTCTGTATTCTTATCATTTGTTATATCACCATCACCACTTATAGGAATTTCTTCACCTAAAAAGGTTGGTTTAGGTTTAACAATTGCTTTAAAGAAATCTTTATCACGAGCAAGTATTTCTCTTAACTCTCTATAAGTATCACCACGATACTTATTCTCTACTGCTTTTACTCCAACAGCATCAACATGAAGACTCTTTGCTATATATAAAGATCTATATAAATGATACTTTTGAGTAACTATTATCATCTTATTTATTTTAAATATATACTTAGCTCTATAAATACTTTCATAGGTAGAAAAACCTGCATGATCCATGAAGATATCACTTGATGAAACACCTTCATCTATAGCATACTTTTTCATAGTATTTACTTCATCATAATTATTTCTTCCGTGGTCACCACTCATAAGTAATTTTTTAGCGGAACCATTTTTATAAAGTTTAATAGCACTATCAAGTCTATCCTTTAACATAGGAGAAACTTTACCATTAGTAACTCCACATCCTAATACTAAAATAGCATCATAATTATCATTAAATTTTTCTACTTTATATATATTTTTACTAGTAGATGCCTTTACATAAAAGTTTATTCCAAACACTATTATTGTAAGCACTACTATAATACTAGACACAATAATTATTATTTTCTTTATCAAAATTACACCTTCTATATGATCAATTATAAAACAATTATATCATACATTAAGCGCTAATTATAAATACCAAAGCTTTTGATTATTCTTTCTTACTTCTTTGATAATACCTCCGCCTAAACATTCATCTCCATCATATAATACACATGATTGTCCAGGTGTTACTCTTTTAACTCCTTGAGGATATTTAACAGAAATATTACCATCTTCAAGTCTAGTAATAGTAACTGGAATATCTTCTTGTCTATATCTAAATTTAGCACAGCACTTTTCTATTTGTTTATCATCAATTAAGTTAACATTATCTATAATACATTCATCAGTAATTAAATAATCATTATCTTCACCTATACAAATATATAAGATATTCTTTTCTAGATTCTTACCAACAACAAACATTCTGTTATCACTACCGCCTATATCAAGACCTCTTCTTTGTCCAATTGTATAATACATTAAACCTATATGTTTACCAATTACTTCTCCTGTATCAATATTAACTATATCACCAGGAGTATTAGGTAAATAGTTTTCTAAAAACTTAGTTAAGTTTCTTTCTCCTATAAAACATATACCTGTTGAATCTTTCTTCTTAGCAGTAATAAGACCATATTCTTCTGCTATCTTTCTTACCTCAGGTTTTTCTATATCTGCAAGTGGAAATAACACATTCTTTAATTGTTCTTTACTTACTTGTGATAAGAAGTAAGTTTGATCTTTGTTCTTATCAAATGATTTATAAAGTTTACCATCCTCTAGTTTTGCATAATGACCTGTTGCAATATAATCAGCTCCAAGTTTACTTGCTTCTTTTGCAAACATATCAAACTTAATATATTTATTACACATAATATCTGGATTAGGAGTTCTACCATTCTTAAGTTCATCTAAGAAATATTTAAATACATAATCATAGTATTCTTTTACAAAATCTTTTCTATGAAGTGGAATACCTATTTTTTTACATACTTCTAGAGCATCATTATAGTCTTCTTCTTGTGGACATATTCCAGTTTCACCAACAGGTGCAACTTTAGTTTCACCATTTACAAACGAATCCCAGTTACGCATAAATAATCCTTCGACTTCATAACCTTGATTCTTTAAAAGAATAGCAGCAACTGAAGAATCTACTCCACCACTCATACCAATTATTACTTTTCCCTTTTTCATTTTTAACCTCCAATAAAAAAACTAGGCGTTGCCCTAGTTTTTACTTTTTTATTCTTAAGTAACACTAAAACAACCAATTGCTCATTGATTTAAATATATTTAAATTTTGTTTTAAGCTATTACGGTTGTTTTTCATACTCGTGTTTCCTTTCGTCGCAAATGTATTATACACTATAATATATTTTTTTCAAATACATCTATTTATTCTACATTAACACCCTTGTTTAGTTCTATCTTACATATAATACTCATTATAAAAATAATAATTAGATAAAATACTGAAGAAAGAATTGCAAGTACTTTAAATGCACTAACATCTATACTTATTGAACCACTTTTAAATAATTCCATAACTGTTGAATCAAATAAACCATATACATATACTAATCCTAATACTAATGATTGACTCAATAAGTAAGCAATAAATCCAAATAGAAATGAAAAGCCTAATTTTTCATTATTTCTTTTATGTCCTAGAATCATTCCTAAGAATCCACATTGAATAGCATTAAATACTTCTAAGAATATTACAATTAAAGCCATCGTAATAAAGAATGTACTACTCATATTAAGACCAGTAGTAATTGTTCCAATAAAGTGTCTTAAAGAATCCCAATTCTCTTTAGAGTAAAAAGTTATAAATAAACTAATTATGATAATTAGAAAACCTATTACAAAGAATATAAATGTTTGTAATAGTTTAGAATTATATAAATCATTTTTAGTAACAGGTAATGTATGTGTTAAATAAGATTCATCTTTATATAAAGAATCTCTAAATCTAACCCAACTTCTAATTACAGTATTAATTAAAATATTAGCTATCATTGCAAACATAAAACCAAGACTTATTTGACTAATTATTTTTATAATAACTGATTGTTCTATATTAAATAGTATTCTTGTAGTAAATGCAAAGAATATTGCTAATATATAAAAGAAAATCATATTCTTAATCATATATTTTAAATCATATTTTAATAGTTTAGCTAACATTTGAACATCCTCCTAAATATTTCATCTATTGATGACTTTTCTTTATTTCTAAGTTTATCTGCATCACTTTGTAATCGAACAGTTCCTTTATCAATAAATACTACTTCATCAAGTATTCTCTCAATATCAGATATTAAATGCGTAGATATAATTACACTTGCATTTTCATTAAAGTTTGAAAGAATAGTGTCAAGTATATAATCCCTAGTAGCAGGATCTACTCCTCCCAAAGGTTCATCAAGAATATATAGTTCTGCTTTTCTAGACATTACTAATACTAGTTGAACTTTTTCTTGCATACCTTTACTCATTTTAGATAAATGTTCATTTATATCTAAATCTAAATCCTTTAATAATTTAATAGCTTTTTTATCATCAAAGTCTTCATAAAAATCTTTAAAGTAATCAATTACTTCCGATACTTTCATTTGCTTATTTAAATATGTTCTCTCTGGTAAATAAGATATTATTTTTTTAGTTTCAACACCTATTCTCTTCCCTTTAACTAGTATTTCTCCACTTGTTGGAGTTAATAAATCATTAATTAACTTAATAAGTGTTGTTTTACCAGCACCATTCTTACCTAATAAACCAATTATTTTTCCACCTGTTATAGTTAGGTTAACATCATTAAGTGCTTTCTTTTTACCAAATGTTTTACTCACACCTTTAACTTCTAATAGTTTCATCCTTATTCTCCTATACCTTCTAAATATTTAATTGAATCAGCTTTACCTAAACCAATTCTTTTCATTCCTTGAAAATAACTTTTAGCTAATGTAATAGCATATTCATCTTTTAATTTTTCAATTATCTTTTCATCTTTAGTTACATATTTACCATTTGTTCTTTCAGTATAAATTAACTTCATACTTTCTAACTCTGTTAATGCCTTTTGCATTGTATTAGGATTAACTTTAAAAGTTGTAGCAAATTCTCTTACTGAAGGAAGTTTATCTCCAGATTTAAATACACCTGATATTAAATATATTTTTAAATAATCTAACAGTTGTATATAAATAGGAATATTATTATCAAAAGTAAACTCCATATCATCACCTCACTGTATTACTTGCTTAATACAATAATATTATTATATTTATAATATGTCAATAAAAAAGATTAGAAATAATATTTCTAATCTCTATTTACAAAAAATATCTATATTATCAACATCATATTTTTGATTTTTAGTTATTTTATAGTACTCATCTTTAGTATCTCTATTACATCTAATAACATCATAGAAAGGTGTATCATAATAGATTTCATTTTCGCCTGTTATTTTATGTGTAGAAAAACGCGGTGCTTGATGAATACAAATAACACCTAGGAAATCAATAGTAAAAAGAATAGATATTAAAGCTATAAAGAAACCAAAATTAAACAATAATCTTATATGATATGGTCTCTTCTTATTTAATTTAGCAAATCCTATTAATGCAATTATAACTCCAAATACTGAATATACTGATCCCCATGAACTTTCACTTGCAATCGTTGTTAATGCCATGATAGATATAAGCAAACCAAATATAATAAATAATGTACCAATATTTCTATTCTTTTCATTTATCTTCTTATTTGTATAATCAATAGTATTAATCATGTTTTCTTCAAACTTTTCTTGATAATCAGATTTGCTTATTTTCTCACCACTTAAAAACTCATTAATAGTTATTCCAAGTTCATCACATAATGGTTTAAATAAAGATAAATCAGGCATATTAATACCATTTTCCCATCTACTTACACTTCTATTAGTAACTCCTAATTTTTCTGCAAGTTCTTCTTGAGTAATCTTTTTATCCTTTCTACACTTTGCTATAAACTTTCCGATTTTTTCTTGATTCATAATTTTTTTCTCCTTTCATAAGGAAATTGTATATTTATTTATTCAATTTTTGTAGGACACATAACGAGAACACAATATATAAATATTGTAACATAAAAAAACATTAGAGAATCTAATGTTTATTTTCTTTCTTCTTTTTCCCACCTAGCATAAATACCACATGGAAGTATAAGGTCAGAGTCTTTCATTGGAATACCTATTTCATCAGCATCTATTGATCCACCAAATTTTTTCTTAACAGTTAACTTTAAAACATTAGCCATTACATTTTGAGAAAGACCTGTAGTATAAGAATTAATTAAAAACATAATTGGATCATCAGAAAGAATCTCACAACATCTTTTAACTAGATTATATAAATCAGTTTCGATATTCCATATTTCTTTATTAGCTCCTCTACCAAATGAAGGAGGATCCATAATGATAATGTCATATTTATTACCACGTCTAATTTCTCTTTCAACTAGTTTTACAACATCATCAACAAAGAATCTAATTGGTTTATCTTGTAATCCTGAAGACTTAACATTTTCTTTAGCCCAATCAACCATTCCACGTGAAGAATCAACATGCACTACTTCAGCTCCAGCAGAAAGTGCCGCAATACTAGCACCACCTGTATAAGCAAAAAGGTTTAATACTTTAACACTTCTTCCTTCGCTTTTAGCTTTACTTACCTTTTCTCTAATAATTTTCCAATTATATGATTGTTCAGGAAATAAACCAGTATGTTTAAATCCCATTAATTTTAAATTAAAAGTTAAATCCTTCCAACTAATCTCCCAAGAAGAATCCATATCTCTATTATAGACATACCATTCTCCTCCACCAGTTTTACTTCTAGTATATTTAGCATCAACTGAATCCCAAAGAGATTTATTATTTTTATCACTCCAAATTATTTGAGGATCTGGTCTAGAAAGAATTATGTTATTCCATCTTTCTAGTTTTTGACCACTTGCCATATCAAGAATTTCATACTCAGGAAAATCTTGTATTACTTTCATTTAAATCACCTATTTCAATTTAATATTTCTAATAAATCTATGAGATTTTAGCATACATTTTATAGATGAACCAATAACATCAAGTATACTAATAATAATTGTAAAGAATCCTAATGATAAAACTTGATATGTATTATTACTTAATACAGTAAGAGCAATAACTATTCCAACTGTTACAAATATAACAAGTAACATTGTTTCAATATACCAATAAGAATCTCTTCTCTCATGATAATAATCAATGCCAAATAGTTTAACACCACAAATAGTTAAAGTAAATATCATAATTGTCATATCAAATACAGTATTCTCATCTAAGAAACCACATAAAATAATATTTAGTATTCCTACTGCACAACTAAGTAAACAAATATAAATTTTTTCATTAGTATTATCATTAAAAACAATATACTTAATTAAATTACCAAGTGCAAATAATGCAAGCATTACTACAATGTAATTATTAATCTTTAAATTAGCATCTTTTAATAATGATGGAAATATTAACAAAATAATTCCATATACAAAAATAAATGTATCAATTGCTAATCCAACAAAAAATTGTTTTTGATTTTCATTTCTTTTTTTCCATAGAATTCTTTTAATTTGTTGTATCACTTTTAACCACTCTCTTTTCAATTCTAATGTTACTTTACAAGCCTTAAAAAGTCAATAAACACTCCCTTTTTATAGTTGAATAATTATATAAAAAAAATTATAATAATTCTAAGAAAGGAAAATGAAAAATGGAAGAATTAGCATCATTATTTATGCCTATTATTGGTGTAATTGTATTTATAGCATTATGTTCAATTAAACAAATCAATGAATATGAAAGAGGAATATTATTTGTTCAAGGTAAATATAGAAAAACTCTTGGACCTGGATGGCATGTTATTTGGCCAATATTCCAATCATTCCAAAAAGTAGATATTCGTACTAAAGCAGTAGACGTACCTGAACAAGATGCTATTACTAAAGATAATGTTACTGTAAGAATTAATGCAGTAATCTATTACAAAGTATTTGATGCATCTAAGGCTTTAATTGCTGTTGAAAGATATCAATATGCAGTATCACAATTAGCGCAAACAACAATGCGTAATGCAGTTGGTGCTGTTACACTTGATGAATTATTATCAGAAAGAGATAAAATCTCTACTGAAATTTGCCAAGTTATTGATACAGCAACAGACCCATGGGGAATTAAAGTTGAAAATGTAGAATTAAAAGATGTTAAATTACCTGCTGATATGACAAGAGTTATCGCTAAAGTTGCCGAAGCCGAAAGAGAAAAACAAGCCGTTATTACTAAAGCTGCTGGTGAAAAAGAAGCTGCTGATAATTTAGCAAGAGCTGCTGAAATTCTATCTTCTGCTCCTGGTGCTCTACACTTAAGAACACTATCAACAATTAATGATTTATCATCAGATCAATCAAATACAATTATCTTTGCAATTCCTGTTGAAGTATTAAATGCCTTTGGACAAGAAAATACTTTAAACGCTGTTAATAAGATAAAAGCATTAACAAATAAAAAAGATGGAGAATAATCCATCTTTTTATTTTCTTCCAAACAATTTATCCTTAACAGGATTTACCTCATTATTAAAACGTTCATATGCCTCTTGAATAACTCTAGCATCATCACTATGATTTATATTACCTAAAACGTTATCATCAGTTAACATAGCTTCTCTTTCTTCGTCAGTTAGTATATCAGACCCACTTATATATAAGTTTTCTTTCCACTTCTCAGTTGCATTCTTAGCCTTAAGTACTCTTTCAACTCTCTCTACCCTTTTTACTTTATCACTACTATAACCAGTTTTAACTGTTGGCGTTATCTTCATACACATAACCTCTTCTTACACATATAATAACATATAAACTTGTTTTTAAGCATATTTTTTATTAATATATACATGTGATTTATATGAACGAAGAAAATTTAATTAATCATTATAATAAACATAATGAAAGTAAAAGACTAAAAAATAAACATGCTAATATTGAATTTGTTACAGCTATGAAGTACATTCATGAATATGTTAAAAATAGTTCAAGCATACTTGATATAGGTGCAGCAATGGGAGCATACTCAGTACCCTTAAGCGAAGAAGGATTCAATGTAACGGCATTTGAATTAGTTAAACATAATATTAGAGAGATTGAAATTAATCATCCAAGTATTAAATGTATAGAAGGAAATGCAATTAATTTAAAAGGTATTCCCGATGACTCGTATGATGCTATTCTTCTCTTCGGACCAATGTATCATTTAATTAGTTATGAAGAAAAACTACAAGCACTTAAGGAAGCCAAAAGAGTATTAAAACCAAATGGTTATTTATTTATTAGTTATTGTATGAATGAATATGCAATTATTACTCATGCTTTTAAAGAACATGCAGCACTTAATATAAAAGAAAACATAAATGACGATTACAAAGTAATATCTAAACCGGTTGATCTTTATTCATATGTAAGGCTAGAAGATATCAATAAATTAGTAGATGATACAAAATTAAAACGAGTAAAAATTCTTTCTCAAGATGGTCCAGCAGAATATTTAAAACAAGAATTAATAAATATGAACGAAGAAGAATATCAAATGTTCATAGATTATCACTTTAAAACATGTGAATTACCTGAACTACTTGGTGCAGGAAGACATATACTAGATATTTTAACAAAATAAAAGATGCTTATTTAGCATCTTTTTCATTTTCAAATCCACATGAAGTAATAATTTCAACTGTATAATCAGTTTGTCCAAATGGTGATTTAGGACGAATTATTGCTTTTGTTTCATCTTTATTGCATTCAAACTTTTTAGTTTTGAAGTTCTTTTCAATATAGTCTTTTGATTTTTCAGTTACACTTCCTTCTGAAAGTGCAGCTTCTAATCCTTTATACTCTTCAGTAGTTACATAATATCTAATAAGATTATCTATACTAATTTTAATTCCAGTATCTTGATACTTAGTAAGAGTTTCTGATCTCTTATCTTCATCTCCAGATCCAGCAGCTTTATAATAGAATTCTTCATAGAATACTTTAGCTAGATTATTTATAGTATCATTAACTCTTTTTTCATCGCTACCTTTACCAATTAAAAAAGCAAAACCAATAATAACTACGACTAAGGCAACTATTCCTCCACATACAGCAATAATCTTTTTCTTCGGAACAACAGTCTTAAATTTTGAAATAACACTTTCTGCTCCACTTTTATTTTGATTAGTCTCTTCTACTACATTTTCATTTTTAATTTTTTTCTCACTTTTTTTCATAATATTCACTATCCTTACTACTAATAGAATTATACCATACAATAAGAAAAATAAACAATTTATTTATAAATGAAGTATAATATATTATAATTTATGTGAGGTGAAATTCATGACACTAGATGTAATTATTCCTTCATACAATGAAGAAAAAAACATTGAGCCTTTATTTAAAGAACTAACAAAAGTACTTAAAGATATTAAATACAATCTTATATTTGTAGATGATGGTTCTACAGATGATACTCTTAAAGAATTAAAAAAAATATATAAAAAAGATAACAATCATGTTAAAGTTATTTCTTTTTCAAGAAACTTTGGTAAAGATGCAGCTATTTATGCAGGAATGTGCGAATCAAACGCTACTTATCTAACAATAATAGATGCTGATCTACAACAACAACCAGAGCATATTTTAGAAATGATAAAATTTCTTGAAGAAAACGAAGAATATGATGAAGTTGCAATGGTTAATAAATATGATAAAGAATCTAAATTATCTAAATTCTTTAAACATACATTCTATAAATCAATGAGTAAAATTACTAAATATGATTTTCACGATGGAGCATCAGACTTTAGAACAATGAGAAAGTACGTTGTTAAAGCAATCGTAAGTCTACAAGAAAATAATAGATTTACGAAAGGTTTATTTGCTTGGGCTGGATTTAAAGTTAAATATATGGAATATAATCCTAACTCAAGATTAAATGGTAAGTCTAAATTTAGTTTTAAAAGGCAAATATCCTATGCAATGGATGGTATTATTAACTTCTCCACTTCTCCGATGAAATTTGCTTTATATTTAGGAACACTTATTTCATCATGTTCGTTTATATATTTAATATATTTAATAATCAAAACACTCGTTAAAGGAAAAGACGCTCCAGGTTTTGCATCCATCATGTGTGTAATATTACTTTTGGGTGGTATTATTCTAATAGTTCAAGGTGCTACTGGTGAATATGTTGCTAAAACATACATGGAATCAAAAAATAGACCTATTTATATAACTAAGACTAAAATAGGTTTTGACGACGATATTCTATAAAAAAAATGAAGAATTATTCTTCATTTTTATTTTCATCAATAACTAATACATCGTTATCAGTACTAACAGTAATAACGTCATTTTCTTCATTATTAATTGCTAATACTTCATTTTCTTCATTATTAGTTACAATGATGTCATTGTCTTCGTTATCTAAAACTAAAACATCATTATCTTTTTTAATTTGTAAATCGTTTGCCATTTTCTTCTCCTATTTATTTTTTACATAATCTATCCAACGATATAAAGTATCTATATACCATTGGCCACCTGCAGGATTCCATCTTCCAGCAAGTTCCTCCACCGTATATTGAGGATCACTATAAGAACTATATAAACGTTGAACATTATTAAAGTATGCATTTAATCCTTCATCTAAAGTATCATAATGTATATGATATTTTACTCCACCCGAGTAATATAACATACCAACAAAATTATTATGTTCAATAGACGCTGGATTACATGTAGTATTACATCCTTGTTCAGCAATAGTAATTGCAACTAATAAATAAGGATTAATTCCGGTTTTCTTTGAAAAATTAGCAAAGAAATAACCAGTATTCTTAAGATAACTATTAACATATACTTTATTTATTTGATCAGTTAATTCAGTTAAAGTCTTACCATCATAAACAATTGAACCGTCATCATTAAATGCTGGAGCAACTTCATATGGAGGATGTTCTAAAGAATATACTTGGCTAGAATCAGTATATGCTTCACTATCACTTTCCATCCAATCGACTTGAGGAAGTGTTTCAATAGTAGTTCTATATTCTACATCTGTAGATTCTTTTGTAACAGCTTGTACAAATGAATTAGCAGCATTGACATCAACTTTATAATTATTTATAAAAAAATACTTTATTCCAAAAAAAACTGAAATACAAATAAAAACACATAAAAAGCAAATAATTAAGGGTCTAATATAATATTTCATTTCAATCTTCCTATTTCTATTTTATATACCTAAATTATATCATTGGATAAAATAGTAAGCAACTTTAATATTATTACACTAAAAAAGATGACCTAAGTCATCTTTTTATAAACTAAATAGCTTTGAATGCATCTTTACGTTTAAGTACAGTTAATACAATTGCACATACGCCAAGAACAACAGCAGCTGGAATTAAATAGTTATCAACACCAGTTTTTGGAGATTTAACACATTTAGCTTTAGTGTTAATAGTTGAAACTACTTTACAAGCAGCATCTTGTTCTCCAACAGTCTTCCAAACATAACTAGTTTCGTCTTTTGTTCCAGTAGGACATTCGAAACAAGCTGATTCGTTTAGATCGCCTTCATCACAAGTATAGCTTTCATTCATGTAAACTATATTCATGAAATATACTGTACTTTCAGTAGTAGCAATATTATCTACAACTGTAGCAGCTGTAACTTTTCCATCTACTTTAGTTACTTTTAAACCATAGTAACCATTTGCTCCTTTAGCTTCACCAGTTACAACATATTGGTCACCGTTTCTAAGTCCGTTTCTTCCAATAGGTCCACCAGTAATCATACTTAATAATGCTTTAGTTTTATCATTAAGTACAACATTAGTTCCTGCAGCGTCAGAAGTTAATTTGAATGCAGCAACCATGTCAGCTTTAGTAGCCATTTCAACAACTAATTTATCAGATGCATACCATGCAGCTGGACTTTCAAGAACACCAGCTAAATGAGTTACAGAAGCAGCAAAAGTTGAACTTTCAGTTAAACATTTAGTAGCACTATCACAAATAGAACCAGCATTTGCATATGAAGGTATTACTTTATGATATTTGTTTCCATCTTTAACTTTAGTAGAATCTTCAGCAATAAAAATTGTTGACATACCTACATTAGTAGAACCTGCTTGATAAGCACTCTTATCTGCATCATTTTTAAAATAGTTAACGTAGTCTCCTGCAGTAAATGTAGCAGCTAAAACCATATTTGGAACAATTGCTACAACAGCAGCTAAAACAGCTAATATTTTCTTCTTCATAATCTCTCCTCCTATTATTTATACATTAACTATAGCACAAATATTATAAATAATCTACAAACTAACAAATCAAACTAATTCTTTTACACAAAAAAAGAACAAGTATCAACTTGTTCTAAATAGATTTTTTAAATACATCTTTTTTATTAAGAATAGTTATTATACAAACACCCATCATAATAACTACAATTCCAATTGCCACATAAATAGAACTCCAACCTGTTTTAGGATTACGAGCACCTTTAGCAACTTCAGTTTTAACACTTATAACATCACCAAAATTAGAACCACCAATTGTAAATGCTTTATAGTAGTAAGTTGTATTTGCATTTAAATCCTTATCTACATAAGCAGTTTCTCCATCACATGGAATTGGGTTATCTTCATTTAATGCTTTAAATTCACCATCAACAGCATCACTTCTATATAATACACAATAAAGTTGAGTATTAAAGAAGTCATTAGCATTTGCTTTTGCATATAAAGAAACTTTGGAATCTGTAACATCTCCATATGATACAACAGGTAATATAGATTTAGCATAATCATCTATAGTTTCGCCTTCAACACCATTAGCTGCAAATAATGCAACTACAGTATCCTTATCAAGACTCAATTTAAAAGTAAGTAATCTATCAGTTGAAACTTTTCCATTTTCAACATTTTCTTCAAGATGTTTAAAACTCATCTCATATCCGTCTGTAGCATAAGAATAAGTTTTATCAGCATCTAATACTATTTTTTCATCTACATTTGCAAGTAGTTTAACAGATTCAATAGCATTTGCAGCTAAGAAATAAAAAAACATGTCAGATATTGTCTCTCCAACAGGATCTCCACTACTAAAATTTTCTCCTAATGGATTTACCCAAGAAATAGCATTATTCTCTACAGTAAAATAAGTAATATCTTGAAGTGTATTATTTTCTCCAGGATATCTAACAACTAATTTGTTACCATCAATAACAATCTCTCCACTTTCAGATGAAAGAATATCTTTAAATCTAGTAGTAAAAAATTTATCTTTTATTTGTTCAGCTGTAAATGTTTCAGCGTTAACGAATGATGAACCAACCATAAAAGAAACTACTACTAATAATAAACCAATAATTTTTTTCATAATCTTTATCTCCTATCTTCATTACAAGTATAACATAAAAAAATAAAGAAGCATACATTATGCTTCTTTATTTTCAACTACTTCCCCACTAGAAGGAGATTCTTCAGTTTCAGTAGGTTTTTCTATCTTTTTTGGTTTAGGTAACGCATCTTTTCTAGAAAGATTTAATCTACCTTTATTATCATATCCAAGTGAAACAACCATGATCTTATCACCAACAGCAACAACATCAGAAGCTTTCTCTACTCTTTCATGCGCAAGTTTAGATACATGAACTAATCCTTCACATCCTGGCCATAATTGAACAAAGCATCCAAAGTCTTCAACTTTAACTACTTTACCCTCATATTTTTCACCAGTTTCAACTTCTCTAGTAATATTTTTAATCATTTCAGCTGCTTTATTAATTATTTCTCTATCAGTATGATAAATAATTACTTGTCCATTTTCTTCTACATCAATCTTAACAGCGTTGACATCTTGAACTGTTTCAACATTTGAAGATTCACAAATAATCTTAGTAATAGTTTCTCCACCCTTACCAATAACATCTTTAATCTTATCTGGATTAATCATAAATGTTTCAATCTTAGGTGCATACTTAGAAACATCTTTTCTAGGTTCAGGAATACATGCTTCCATAGTATCAAGAATTTGCATTCTTGCTTTCTTAGCTTGAGCAAGTGCTTTTCCTAAAATTTCTTTATTTATACCTTTAATCTTAATATCCATTTGTAATGAACAAATACCTTTACGAGTTCCACCAACCTTAAAGTCCATGTCTCCTAAATGGTCTTCCATACCTTGAATATCAGTTAAAATTTCATAACTCTTTTCATCTTTTGATGTAATCAATCCCATTGCAATACCAGCAACTGGAGCTTTTAATGGAACACCAGCAGCCATTAATGACATACATCCAGCACAAATAGTTGCTTGAGATGACGAACCATTAGATTCTAATATTTCAGAAACTACTCTTACTGTATATGGGAATTCTTCTTCACTAGGCATTACTTGTCTTAAGCATCTTTCACCTAGAGCACCATGTCCAATTTCTCTTCTTCCTGGACTACCATATCTACCAGTTTCACCAACTGAGAATGCTGGGAAATTGTAATGTAACATGAAATGTTTTTGAGTTTCTAATGATATACCATCAAATGCTTGATATTCATTTAAAGCTCCTAATGTAGTAATAGCTAATGCTTGAGTTTCGCCTCTAGTAAATAATGCTGAACCATGAGTTCTTGGTAATAAATCAACTTGAGCATCAAGTGGTCTAATTTCATCCATAGCTCTGCCATCAGATCTCATATGTTCATTAACTGTTATACCTCTAAAGATATCATATTCAATAGATTCAAGAACTAATTTAACTTTAGTAGTTAATACTTCAAGTTCTTCTTTATCCATTCCAGCATTTTCTTCTACATACTTATTAACAACTTCTTCTTTAACAGCATCAATTGCAGCATATTTTTCAAGTTTAGTTTTAATACGCATTGCTTTATCAAGTTTTTCAGAAGCAAGTTCTTTAATTTCTTCTCTTAGGCTATCTTCAATTTCAAGATGTTCATATTCCATCTTAGGTAGTCCAATTTCACTAATAATTTCTTCTTGGAATTCACATAATTCTTTAACTGCTTCATGACCAAACATTAATGCATCTAACATATCTTCTTCTGATACTTCTTTAGAACCAGCTTCAACCATGTTAATTGCATGTTTAGTACCAGCAACAGTTAAATCAATATCACTTTCTTCTAACTCTGCAGGTGTTGGGTTAATAATAAATTCTCCATTTATTCTACCAACCTTAACTCCAGCTATTGGACCATCAAATGGTATTTTTGAAATGCTTGTACAAAGTGAAGAACCAAACATAGCAGTTAATTCTGGTGAATTATCAGTATCAACAGATAAAACAGTATTAACAACTTGTACTTCATTTCTAAAGTCCTCTGGGAACATAGGTCTCATTGGTCTATCAATCATTCTTGCAGCAAGTGTTGCAGCATCAGTAGGTCTACCTTCTCTTTTAATAAATCCACCTGGGATTTTACCTACTGAATATAATTTTTCTTGGTATAAAACCATTAATGGAAAGAAATCGCTTAAGATATTTGCGTTATCTCCAACAACTACAGTTGAAAGAATAACAGTATCACCATATCTTACTAAAACAGCACCATGAGCTTGTTTTGCAATTTCACCATTTTCAACGATAATCTTTTTACCGTAGAATTCTTTTTCAAATACTCTTTTCATTTTATCTCCTTCTAATTATTTTTATACAAGAAAAAAGGCACTAAAAAAACAAGTGCCTACTTTCTAATATTTAATTTTTGAATTAGTTCACGATATGAGTTGATATCAGTAGCCTTTAGATAGTCTAATAAGCTTCTTCTTTTACCAACCTTCATAAGTAAACCTCTTTTTGAATGGAAATCATGAATATGAACTTTTAAATGTTCAGTTAATTCATTAATTTCATCAGTTAGGATAGCGATTTGAACTTTAGTATTACCAGAGTCTTTATCGTTATTACCAAACATCTTAACTAATTCAGCTTTTCTTTCTTTAGTTACAGTCATCTTGTGTTCCTCCTTTTTTTATATTAACCGTTTAAACTGAGTAGAAATCCGGAAGCAGATTAAAACTAAGTAAAAACTTACATGTACTAATATAAACTATTTTTCAAATATTATCAAGTGAAAATAATTTTATTAGCATAATTAATTATTCTATATACTTACATATATCTTCTAATCTATAAAAAATTATAATCTCATTCTTGATGAAGATTGTTCTTGTTGTAACAATTCTTCATATTCTTCAAGTGATTGAATGATATTACCATTTTCATCTAAAACAAAATATTGACTAAATGATGGAGTCCCCTTTGTTAAAAAGTTAACATCTAAACTTCCATCTTCTTTTTTACCATATATAACAAGATATCCGTTATTAGGTGCACATTTTACTAATCCCCATCCAGCATCTATTTGAAATTCACCAGTAGGTAAAACACTGAATCTATCCCCTATTCCTTCGATAACATCATCAGGAATAGTATCACCTACTCTTACAGCAATATTTGGTTTTGGTAATTCATAAAAAACTCCATCAATTTCTTGAGTGGTTTCTTTCCAATTAGCCTTGTTCCAAACATTCATTTTTCCACTATCAAGTTTTTCAAAAGCAATAACAGATCCTAGCGGACATCTTTCCTCACCTTCAAGGCAGTCTAGAATTAAACTATCATCTTGTACTTTTACTACTTCTTTTAAAAAATCCGGAATGTCATTAACACTATTAATTCTAACACAATTTTTTATTCCTGGTTTCTTAGCTATCGTAATCATTTTATTTTCCATATATTGTCACATCCTAAAAAGATTATACCATAAAGCTATTATCCTATATTTACTTATAATAGTTTATTTACATAAACACATTTAAATAAAAAATACTGAATACAAAAAAGAATTACTATATAGTAATTCTTTCAATTTGAAATTTAACTCATAAGAAAGGAAACAAAAAGGTTCATCCATTCCTCGTCAGAATATTCTGTACACTTATTACTTACCCAATTAGATGCATGTGATTCATTAACTCGAATTATTTTATCATTCTTTGTATCAAAAGCTGTCTGAGCAAGCCAATTACATTTTGATAATAATTGGTTGAATGCATAAATCTCTTTAGCACTTTTACCAGAATTCAACATCATATTATATTGATCTAAATTAGTATCTTCAATTATTCTATTTTTATTTCTCGAATCATATGCTCCAGTATAATTCTTATTTACTAAGGCAACCACATAACGAACATCTCCTTCTTTCATATATAAATCTCCACCAAGAAGGCCATCGTTTGACCAGTAACATTCTGGCGCATCGCACTCCATAACAGTAAATACGCCATGGTAATCTCCCATATTATCAAAACCCAAATCTTCTTTTAAATCAAATAAATAGTAACTTAATCCTTCATTTTGAGGATAAGGCTTAGATGAATACAAAAGCCATTGTTCTTTTCCAGCATTAAATGCTTTATCAACATACTCAAAAAAAGTTTTCTTTCTAGCAGACTCTAATGTAGATAAAACCGATGGCACAGATAAAACCATAATAATTCCAAGAATAACAATAACTGCCAATAGTTCAACTAATGTAAAACCTTTTTCATTTTGCAATTTTTTCATAAATGCCTCTTTCTAGATCTATCAGTATTTTAGTTTTGAAAAGACCAACTTACGCTAAATTATCCTAAAGACAATTTTATCATTTATAATAAAAACCTCAATCTAATAGAACCTTTTTTTACACCTAAAATAAAACATTTTATTAAAAATATACATTTATTAATAAATGTTTTATAAACAAAAAAAATTATCAATTTGATAATTTAGAAAGTACTTTAATTAATCTATTTGCTTTTTAGTTTTTTTGCAGATAAAAATACTAAAAAAATACCTATAATATATGTTGGCCAAAATATAAATGAATAAAGTATAATGCTACCGGTGAATGCTTTAAATCCATAATCATAATAACACGTCCACAAACACAATCCACTAAAACCTTTTATCGAATTATATATACCATATACTAATGGTGCAATCAAAGGAATTATGCCAACAATTAATAAAACAAACCACCATTTTTTTCTCATCTTACCACATCCAATAACTATTATATCATACTTTATATATCATACTTTTATCTTTTCCTTTAGTCTCTTATTTTCTTTATCTAATTCTTTTTCTAAATCATTGAATTCTCCACAATTAAGTATTACTTTTTCTACTTTAAAATTATTTACTAAATTTATAACTTCTCCCATATGATTGTTATCCACATGTGGTAATTGTCAATTAGTAAGTCGAATTTAAGTAAAGAAAAAAGATTACATAACGTAACCTTAATCTAATGTCTGGTGAGTTTTTTTAATATCAGCATTTGCCATTTCTATTTGTCTTTTTTTATCTAAAAATATATTAATTATCTCTTCTGGTTTTTCTACAGTATGTCCTTTTTGTCTTGCAACCTCAACCCAATAAGGAGATTTTAACACTTTATTAAATTCATCATTTAAAGTATTTATTACGATGTTAATACATTCAAGTGCTGTATTTGGAGCATTTGTAGAAATTTCATCAATATGAGTAATGATTCTACTTAAATATGAAATTATCCTTTCTCTACCTAAATAGTTATTAAGTAAATTAGAAGCAACATCCCAATAACCACTATTAATAGTATAAATATCTTCAAGAATACTTTTTAGTATTTTCGAATCATCATATCTACTTTCGAATATATTAATCTTTTGTTCAACTTTTTCTATATTATTTAATAAACACTGTTCACAGTCAACAACTACAATTGGAATATTAAAGTCTTTAGCAGCTTGTAAACTTTCTGACCAAATTATATCTTCATTTATATTCTCTTTGATCTTCAAATATACAATATAATCTGGATTAATTCTCTCCAATTTACCATTAACCACTCTTCTTCTTGAACGATATACTTCATTATTTGTAAAACGTGTATTATTAATTAATCCTTTGGGAGTTCTAAATTCAACATCAGCTATTAATTTTTTTTGATGAAATGGATTTGTAATATTTATATCATTATATATTCCACCAGTACCTAAATCATTTGAACCCAACAAAGATAAATTATTAGAACCAAAATGATCAAATCCAAATAAGCAATGTTTAACATGCGTTTTTAAACTAGAACTACTAATAATAGAATTACACATATAATCAGTAGATATACTAGGACGGTTCCATGCTTTTTTAAAATCATCAGGTTTTTCATATGTAGTAGCCATACCATAAGAATAAACACACATATTGAAATCTAATCCAGCATTATATATTTTAATACCATCAATTACCGATATTTGTTTATCATCACTAGGTTTTAAAAAACTTTCATCGTATATTTGTGAATAAAAGTTTCTTAATATTGAATCTATATTAACAATAAACTTAATATTACCAAAAACAGTTTTTTTTGTTCCTTTACCTTCTAAAATATTTTTTATATCTATTAATAATTCTTTTTCATCAGATTCAGGAAGGGATTCTATATCTTTTCCATATCTAGAATAAATGTTATAAGCTTTATCATATGATATTCCATATTTATTTAATAATAATATATTAGGGTCCATAGTTTCGCTATTCTTATTATTCTTATCATTTCTAATACCAGGTATATTATATAAATCTTCAATAGAATTTACTTCATAGTAATTTCCTCCATTGGATATTACAAATAATAAATTTTCTATTTGAGATTGTTCTAATTCATTTTTACATAATTCATCTACCAAATTAGTATATCTTTTATTCTTTAAAAAATGATAATAACTTGCACATAAAGGAATCCAATCTTGATTAACACTTTCTGCATACTTTATTATTTTAGAAAGATGTTTAAGATGTATTTCATCTAAACTCATTATTATAGATTGAGCTTCTTTATTTATTGCAAATGTTTCCAAAACATAAAGAGGAAAATATTTAATAGTAGTATCATTAATAAAACCATCTATTAATGTTTCCTTAACTTTTGTATTACTAAGATTTAAATAATTGATAACATTATTAACATCCATACCATCACATCCTAATAAGATTATAACATTATTTATTTGATTCTTAAGCCTGCTTTACATATCTTAAACTCTATACTACCATTTTGATCTGTTCTATAAATTATAGAATCTTTCAAAATATCTAATACTTCTTTATTCGGATGACCATACCTATTATTCTTACCTACTGAAACAATATAGTTAGTACATATACTCTTAACAACAAAATTTATCAAAGAAAAAAATGCCAATTGGCATTTAATAAATTTAAAAGCAACTATTTTTTCTTATTCAATAATAAAGCAGGATTAATGGGTTCATTTTCTTTACTATTTTTTTCAATATATTCTTCAAAAGTCATATCTTCTTCTTCCAATGGTAGGAAAGAACCAGCTTGTGTATGACATACATAATTAATATTATTCCATTCCATATTACGAATTAGAATCTCATAATTTGAATCACATCCATATATAGATTTGATATCATCTAAACTATATCTTTTTCCAAAGTAAATCCAACTAGAATAATTTGATCTTTCACCATCATAAGTTTTTTGTTCGTCTATTATATAATCTATATCAAAAAAACGGAATCCTTGCATAGAACCATCATTTTCTACTTTCATTGGATCTCTTTCATCAACTTCTGTAATAGATGATTCACTAAATAATAATCCTCTATAACTTTTTTCAACATAACTCTTAGTTACTTTTTCCATAATATCTTCCTCCTAAAAATATAAGAATTATGTTAACATCAGATTCCAAGTAAGTCAATTAATTATTTTTAATCATCTTCATTTCTATGAACTACAATTTTCTATTTTTAATTTATTATTTTTTATTTTAAAAATAATACTACCATCTTGATCTGTTCTGTATATTTTCGAATCTTTTAAATTATCTAGTACTTCTTTATTTGGATGACCATACCTATTATTCTTACCAACTGGAATTGAGTAGTTAGTACACATTAATTAAATATTAAAAAAGACCATATATGGTCTAAATTTCCTATAATGTTTTTTTGTTTCTTAAATCTTCATAACTGGTAATAGAGGTTTCAGAAAGTTCAAGTGACTTTTTAACTCTATGATATTTTTCAATATCAATTCCTTGACTATCTATAAAGTTAATGTCTAATAGGTCTTTTTCTCTTTTATATTGTTCTTTTGCTGCTTTGATTAACTCTGGACTTTCGCAATATGATTTAATTCCATCTATATCAAATGAAACAATTAAATCTGTTAATTCTTCGAAAGGAATCATCTCTGAACCAGCCATTTCTCTGTTTGGACTAAAGCTTTTCCTAACTAGCATTCCATTATCAATATACATTGGTTCAAATTCAACATATACTCCATTAATAAATATTTTTAATCCATAGTCATCTCCTAAATCTAAATTTAGAGAATCTAGTTTAGGAATATACAAATTATTTTGATTTGCTAATTGCCTAATAACATCGATATATTCTTTATCTATTAATATATCTATGTCAGAATGTTCTCTATTTGATTCCTTATTATAATATATATAAGGTACTGAACCACCAAAAAAACACATATGTTGTCCGAGATTGCCAATTTCACTAATCTTTTTTATAACAGCCTTTATTTCATTTAAACTTGACATAACTATCACCTATTTTCATTATATCACATTAATATAAACTTATGGGCAGCATGTTTCTATCTTTAATTTCTTGTTTTTGATTTTAAACACAATTCTTCCATCCTCGTCTGTTCTATATATTTTTGAGTTTTCTAAAAAATCTAATGCTTCCTTATTGGGATGCCCATATCTATTATTTTTGCCAACTGGTATTGAGTAGTTAATACATATGAAATGTCTATCATATGATCGTTATCCCCATGCGGTGAAACATATTTATGTATACGAATTTAATATTTATAGAAAAGAAAAAACTACATATCTGTAGTTTCATTATTTACTAATCATACTGATCTTAATCAATATATTTTTTTAAATATATTCGGCATAAATTATAATTATTTGGTATATTGTTTTTATCATATTTATACTGTTTATCAGCTGCAGTTCCTAATAAACTACAGCTTTCAATTTTATAAATAAATTTAGCTGATCCATCAGCAAATGAACAATATATTAACCTTTCCCCTTCACCATTAGCTGTTAAATCAAATGTATTTGCATATTCTTCAATTATATTATCAGTTAATTTATTATATTTAATAATTACCGGCTTATGCTCATACAAAGATGGTTCTCTATCCTTGTATTTATTTAATTCATTTTTAAAAAATCCCCCATCATTAAATATATACACTTCTGTCTCAAAAGATGCATCATGCGAATTGCCGTTTGACACACGAACAAGACCATCAACACAATAATTATTATTTAAAAAATTTAGAAAAGCAACTATATAATACCAATTAGGGATAGAATCTACAATCTTTCCATTTTTCAAAGTATTCTTTTTCTCATCAAGTCCTAATAAATGATATGCATTATCAGTGGCGGAAATAACTAAATTACCATCATATTGAGTTATAAGAAACTCTTTTAATAAGTCTTGATTCATTTCTTTTTTATTTATCATACACATTACCTCTAAATATATTGTATCATACACATTCGTATTGTCCAACAATTATCCTATCATCATAACAATTTTTAATTACATATTCATTATCTTGTTTGCAAATGATTATTCCAACTGTCTCATTTTCTTCAATAGTCTTGATATTTTTATTAATATAATTCATTTTCCTCCTTTCTATGGGCTACAAGTCTCTATTTTAAATTTATTATTTTTTATCTTGAACATAATACTACCATCCTCATCTGTTCTATAAATCTTTGAATTTCTTAAATTATTTAAAACTTCTTTATTTGGATGACCATAACGATTATTCTTTCCGACTGGTATCAAGTGATTAGTACATATAAAAAAGATTGCAATTTGCAATCCTATATTTATAACAATCTACCTATATTAATATACTGTTCTGGTAAAGTTATACTCCAATCTGAACATATTTGATATATTACATTCCAATCTATATTATCATTATAATTTATTCTTTCAAAATCAACAGGAATCATATCAATAACTTGATTATTCTCAATTTTTATAAGCATATCTTTTAAATCCATTTTTCTTTCTAAACCACATAAAGCATATTTTCCCTTTAAAATCTCGGTCATAGCAATTATTTCATTTTCTTTTTCTGGATTCTTTTTAATTGCTTCTTTTGCATTTACATAACCATTTAATAATTTAGTAGCAAAAATATAACAGCCATTTTGAAACAATAAATCTGTCACTTCTGGTGAAGGTAGTCCCTTTCTTCTTGCATATTCTATTACAATAGCCTCCATATAAGGTATTCCTGATTTACCAACTGATGATTTATCAGTTTCTACAATTTTATATACACTTTCATTTATAATTTTTATTTTAGGAATTTCTGTCCCATCAAAATTCTTAATAATAATTCCTTCCTTAAAAAAATCAACCATACTATCAACTCCTATAATTATTATATCATTATTTATCTTTCAGTTTCTTATTATCTTTTTCTAACTCTTTTAAACTTCTATCTGGTGTTGGTAAATCCTCTGGCATAGTACCACCTAATCTTTTAATACTATTTCTTACTTCTTTACCAACTTCATAATGAACAAAATTTGCAGTATATTCATTATCTACTTTATCCCTTTTTAGTTTAGCATCTGTTTGAGCAATTCTGAATATATTATCAGCTAGTTCTTCACTCCCCATATTATCTAATATATCTTCTCTATATCTTAATTTCTTTCTTTTAAAAATATCATCAGCTGTTTCACCATTATAAAGTCCTTTGTATCCTGCGTTATGAAATCTAGCTAAATCTTTTACTCCACTATTAATTGCAGTTTGATTTAGATTATAATTACCTTTTCTTGCTTGATTTCTTCTATATAATCTTTTTTCATCTTCTGTTAAATTATTATATTCTAATTCAGATAACTCTTGTTTTCTTGTTTGAATAGCGAAATAAGTTTGACCTAAAGCTATTATTTCTTTTTGAGGATTTCCATTCATTACAATTAAATAACATGCGTATCTAGATAGTTTATAATCTAAAATATTTCTTTTTGTGTTAGATCCTATATCAACCATTTTGCGGTACAACGCAAAATGGTCATCAATATTATATTTGCTTTCTTAACAAGCTGATATAGCTCTTACAATTAAATCATTTATACTTCTCCACTGATTGTATCCTAACACATTTTGTAATTCTCTTGCTAACCAATATTCATTATCTTTTTCATCTATATGTTTAATATCTTCAAATACTTTTTCAGTATATTCTGTTATTTCATTCATTTTATCAATCTCCTTCCTACGGACTACAAGTCTCTATTTTTAATTTATTATTTTTAATTTTAAACATAATACTGCCATCCTCGTCTGTTCTATATATCTTTGAATCATTTAAGTTTTCTAATACTCCTTTATTTGGATGACCATATCTATTGTTCTTTCCAACTGGTATTAAGTAGTTAGTACATATGTAATGGCTACCATATAGTCATTATTTCCGTACGGTGATTGTCAAAAAGTAAGTCGAATACAATTCAATTTTTTCAAAGAAAAAAGATTAATCACCTTCTTCAGATATTAATCTTTTATATAATACTTTAACCTTTTCCATCTCTTTTTTTTCTTCATTAGTTAATGGAGTCATATCCTTAAAAATTTCAAACATAGAATCTAATTCTTTTGTATTTTTTAACAAAATATGTTCAGAACCCGGATATAATTTAAACCATTCATTTATTAGTGTCTCATCATCATATGTCCTTGATTTAATTATAATATTTACTCCACTCATATGTTCATCATATATCTTTACAATTCCTAAATATTTTTTCATTAAGTATTCCTCCAATTAAATTATATTATATCACATTCATAACGCTTTTTAATCTTGAAGTAGCTTATTTGAATCTTTTTTCTCTTTTTCTAACTCTTTTAGACTTTTCTCTGGTGTTGGCAAATTTTCAGGCATTGTTCTATGATTCTTTTTAATTGTTTCTCTAATATTTTTACCAATATTATAATGTGTTTTATTTGCATTATTTTCTCCTGTAATATTGTCTTCTCTTAATGCTGCTTCTGTTTGAGTAATTCTAAATAAATTTGCTCCTAATTCTTCACTACCCATATTATCTAAAATATCTTCCCTATATCTTAACCTTTTTCTCTTAGCTATATCATTTGCTGTTTCTCCATTGTATAGACCTTTATATCCACTATTATGAAATTTATCAAAGTTTTTAACACCTGCATTTCTAGCAGCAATATTTAAAGAATAGTTTCCTTTTTTAGTCAAATCTCTTTGATAAAATCTTTTCTCATCTTCAGTTAGCTCATGGTACTCTTTTTCTGAGATTTCTTGTTTTCTAGTTTGAATAGCAAAGTAAGTTTGTCCCAAGGCTATTGCTTCTTTTCTGGAATCTCCATTTTGTACAATTAGATAACACGCATATCTTGATAACTTATAATCTAACAATTTTCTCTTTGTTTTTGAACCTATTTGAACCATTTTCCCAGCCTCGGGAAAATGGTCATTAATATTATATCCACTTTTAATACATGATGTCTTAGCATATTCTATGGCATTAGAAAATCTTTCCCATTTACTATATCCAAGTAGTGGCATCAACTCTCTTGCGTACCAATATTCATTACCAAATTCATCTATATGTATAATATCTTCAAAAACTTTTTCTGTATATTCTTTTATATCATTCATTTTATCAATCTCCCTTCTATGAACTACAAGTCTCAATCTTTAATTTATTATTTTTAATTTTAAACATAATACTTCCTTGCTTGTCTGTTCTATATATTTTTGAGTTTTTTAAGTTATCTATTACCTCTTTATTTGGATGCCCATACCTATTATTCTTTCCAACACTAATAATAGAATATTTGGAATTTATTTCATTAATAAATGCTTTACCACTACTTGTATTCGAACCATGATGTCCCACTTTTAATACATCTATATCAGGTAGATTATATTTATTCATTATTTCGTTTTCAGTAGACGTTGATGCATCTCCCATAAACATAAATTTATAACCATTTAGCTCTGTATAAATGACATTACTATTATCATTTTCATTGTCATATTCTTTTGTTTGTAAAAAATATAGTTTATTCTTATCTACATTTAATTCTTTAATACATGAAAAATATTGTATTTTCTTTTTATCTAGAACTTTAATAAGTTCTTGTTCTAAATCATTATAAGGTCCACAATTAAAGATTACTTTTTCCACTTTAAAATTATTTACTAAATTTATAGTTTCTCCCATATGATCGTAATCCCCATGAGTAATAACTAAATAATTTAACTTATCTATTCCAATGCTTTTAAAAAAAGATATATAGTTATCACTAATATGATACTCTTTTTTTATTTTCCAAGATTCTTTCACATAATTCATCTTACCACCAGTATCAATTAGTACTGTCTTATTCTTTTTCTTGACCAATGTTGCGTCCCCTTGCCCAACATCGATACTATATACATAAAAACTTCTATCAAAGAAACATGAGTATTTGTTAAAAATAATTAATAGAAACATTATTAATAGATATTTAAAATTAAATGATTCAAAAAATATAATTAATAAAACATAATATAAAAATATTTCTAAAGTGCTTAGCTTAGGAATAACTATAGAAAAGCTTAAAAAATAATTGCTTATTAATTCAAGATTGTCAACAATTAAAAATAACAAATCATCAAAAGGTTTTATAATTAAACAAATTAAACTCAAAGGATAAACAACAAAAGATATAAGAGGAACATAGAATAGATTATTAAAGACAGATAAAATATTAACTTCAAAATTTGAATTAATAATAATTGGTAACGATACTAAAAAACTAAATATAGAAACAAGCAAACATTTATTTATATAGTTACCCTTAACCATTGATCCATATTTAATTAAAAAACCAGAAATAACACATGAATATAAAAATCCTGTATTAAATAAAAAGAATGGTTCAATTAATAAAATAAACGAAACTGTTAAAATAAATACTTTAAATATACTTAAATCTAAACAAAGTCTCTTATTCAAATACAAAAAAGAAAAGAGAACAACACTTCTACATACAGAAGGCTGAAATGAAACGATAAATAAATATAATAGTAAAAAGATAATCGTAATAATATAACCAAGATTTTCATTTATTCTTTTAAGAAAAAACATAAGAATAAGTGAAATAATGGAAATATGAAGTCCAGAGATAGCAAAAATATGACTAACTCCAAGATCTTGGTATCTTTCTTTTATATCATCTTCTAATAAACTTTTATCTCCCATTATCAACGTTAACATATAATTCTTAGATTTATAATTCATGATTCTATCATATAAACTATTTCTTATCTTGTTAATAAAACTGGTGTTATCATCAATTTTATCAATATTTTTTACATTCATCACATAATTTATATGATTATACTTTAAATATTTTTGATAATTAAAAGTATTAGGAATAGTATTTTTACTTGGTAGTTCTAAATTTCCATTTAATTTGAATCTAACACCAAATTTTATTTTAGAATAATATTCTTTCTCTTCTATATTCTTTAAATAATAAGTACATTTTATTCTCTCTTTACCTTTAATAATAAAACTAAACTTATCACCATCAATTTTTTTACTTACTATTACTCCCTGAAAGTTCTTCTCTTCAATACTATATAAAGATTTAGTAGGAATATTACATCTAATAAATGCTAATAATAAAATAAAAATAAATAGAACTAATATAAAATATCTAGACTGTAATACTACTCTTAATTTGTTCAAATAATGCATCTCCTATACCAGATACATTTTTAATGTCTTCAATAGTTTTAAATTTTTCCTTTTGTCTATAAGTTATAATTGCTTCTGCCTTACTCTTGCCTATTCCACTAACTGTAAGTAATTCATCAATCGATGCAGTATTTATATTAACTAATCTATTAGTAATAGAATTATTATCAACAGTTTTACTTTGTTCTATAATTTTAGCATCATTTAAAGTTTGTTTAGTTGTAGATGTCATCTCACTTTTATTACTTACATAAATAACCATTTCATTTTTAAGTTTTAAAGATAAATTAATATTATCAGTATAAGCATTTTTCTTTAATCCACCAGCTAACTCTATAACATCATTAACAATCATACCTTCACTAACAAAATAAACCCCAGGTTTATTAACAGATCCTTTAATATCAACATAAAAATGTTTATCTTCAATTGTTGTTTCTTCAACATTTACGAAAGCAACTGGACTATCAATATTTTTATCAACTGGTTCATTATAAAAATAGCCAATACTAATTACTCCAACTACTCCAATGAAAATAACACCAACTAAAGTAATAATTATTTTTATTCTTTTTCTTATAAAATACATAAATTTCCTCCTAGTATTATCTTTAACTAAGATTTTCTATTTTACTCGAAAAAAAATCTCGATTTACTCGAGATTATAAAACTTTAACTCCATCAACGAATACTGAATGTCCGTTTGTAACAATTGAGTCTTTAAGTATAACATTATCACTAAATGAATTAATATACATGTCCCCCGTTAAAATAATTTTGCTAGTTCTATCCATACTTATATTTACAATTGAATTACTACTCTCAGGAATACTTCCAATAAAGACTGCTCCACCTGATAAATCAAAATATAATTGACTATTATGTTCAAGTAAAATCTTACCAGTTATAGCTTGTTCCTTAATACTAAGATAAGTTGTAGAATTATATAATTCCATAAAATTATCGAATGGTTTTTTAGAAATAATCTCTACATGTGATAAATCCACTGAAAAATTATCATTTACAACTTTAAATAATGTACCACCACCAGTATTTAAAGAAGTATTTAACATACTTAAACTCGCAGTTCCTCTATTGTTATTGCCTCTAACATAGATTTTTTTATCTGAGTCTTCTGACTTAATAACCAAAGAGCCTTCGGTTAAAGATAAAGAACCATTATTAACAAGTTCTAATCCTATATCTCCTGCAGCCTCAAAAGTAAAATGAACAATTTTAACGTAAGAGTTTGTATTAACAATTGCAGACCTTAATCCAGAAGAATTACCAGTGAATCTATCAATAGTAGTAAAATTAGAGTTTCTAACATATAAAACAGGAGAATTATCACCAAAAGTATTAACAATGATTTGATTAATATTAGTGTTATTTCCATCTCTAATTGCTACTGCAGAATTTCTGCCATTTAACTCATTTGTTCCGCTAGAATAATTATTAACAATAAATTGACTAAGATTAACATCGTTTTTACCATTTATTAAAAGTGAACTGTAATCAACCTTACCTGATTCAAGTGTTTTTTGACTTGCATCAGTTTGTGTTGAATAAATAACATCCGCTTTATAATCAGCAACATAAGATCTTTTAAGACCTAAATCAGTATTTATTTTATTAGTTTCTGCAGGTGAATTAATAAAAACATATCCAATTAAAATTGTTAATGCACATTCAATTAAAAAACAAGCAAAAAACGATGCGAAAAAAACAACATACTTTTTCTTATATGAAAACACTTCCTTAGAAGTCATTTTATTAAATGAACTCATAAAAAAGTACACTACTACAAGATCAAAAATAAAACAACTAATAAACATCAAAATATAATAAGGTACTGTAAATGTTCTTGATAAATCTAATCCATGTTCTTGTGCTTCCGCAATAGTCATTGTACCATCATTAACAGCACTTATCTTATATGGAAGATGATTAGATGCATGCCAATAAATAAAAGCAGTTGCAACAAGAAGAAAAATAACAAGAAAAATTGTAAATACATTCTTAGTCCATCTTTTCATTACTTTCACCTATTATAATTATATAATGTAATACTTTTTTATTAAAGAACATATAAGAAAAAATTACTCCTTTGGGAGTAATCTTACGTTAGCTGATGGAGATACTTTTATTAAATCAAATATTTTATTAATATCTTCTATTGTAATGCTTTCTATTATTTCATATTCATTATCTAGAATTCTTTCGTAATCAATTAAGTTAACCATAATTGAGTTTGATACACTATTAATATTTTCATACCTACTAATTAAGTGTCTTATTAATACTTTTTTCTTTCTATTTAATTCGCCTTCACTAATAGTCTCATTATTAATAGTATCTTTTATTAAAGAATATACCTTATCAATATTATTACCTTCAAAATCTATTTCTAAAACATAATGATTAAATCCTTTAAAAATAGAATAATCTATTTCATCACTAACTAAGTTTTCTTTTTCTAATAAAACTTTTAAATTACTAGTTCTTCCAAATAATATAGATAAAATTATATGTAAGCAAAATACTGCTTTTTCTTGAGGAATACCTATTTTATTCATAGGTATTTTAATTCCAAGAGAAAACTTAGGAATAACTACATTATCATATATTATATCGTTTCCCTTAACTACTGAATCATCTTCAAATTCATTTATTACACTTACATCATATTTTTTAAACTCTTTATCTTTTTCTATTTTTTTAATTAAATTAATAGTATGAGAAGCATCAACGTTACCAGACACAATTAAAGCCATATTATCTTTTTGATAAAAAGCATTATAAGTATTAACTATATCATCTAGAGTAATACTTTTTACATCACTTACTGTTCCACCTATTTTATTTTTATTATTATCATTGTGAAATACATTCTCAAGTAGTTTATATGCTAACTTTTGATATGGATTTTGTTCATACATAGAAACTTCTTCAGTAATAATCCCCTTTTCATTTTCAACGTTTTCCTCTGTATAATAAGGAGTATCGATACAATTAACTAGATATTCCAAATTATCATCAAAGTTATCAGTGCTTGAAACATAATAATATGTATTATTAAATGAAGTACTAGCATTTGAATAACTACCATTATTAGAAAAGAAATCATCTGCTTCTCCATCTTTAGTTTTTAAAGTTAAATGTTCAAGAAAATGTTCTAACCCATTTGGTACATTAACTTCCCTACCATCTAAATTATACTTATTAACATTTGAGCCTACTTTAACAAGAACTCCTATATTATAACTTTTGGTTAAAAAAGTAGGATAAATATAAACATTTAAACCATTAGATAGTTCTTCATGATAAATAGTTTCATTAATATTCTTTAAAACAATTTTATCCATTTTCTTTAACCCCCTTTAAAACATAAACCATATTAAGATTCATCTTATCAACTATTGCTTCTAACTCTTTTGTAGTAACACTTTTTAATAGTTTTATTCTCTCATCCACCGTATGACTAAATCCTAAGTCACTTAATAGTTGATTAACTATTAGGAAATACGAAGAATTATTAAGTTCATCAAAAACTGTAATTATCTTCTTTATATTTTTTTCTACTTCCTCTTCTTTTATTTTATTCATAGAGTCTACTACATCATTAATAAGTTTTTTTGCTTTTAAAATATTTTCTTTACTAACAAGAGTTGTAATAGTAATCTTATTATCAAATTTTTCATATGATGAATTACAAAAATAACAAATTGAATTATCTCCTCTTAATGAACTATTAAGTCTTGTATCAAGACCTCCACCACCTAGTATTTCATTAAATAAAAAAGCAGTAATACTTTGTTCTCGTTCAGTTAAGTCATCTAACCTATAAATACATACAAGTGCACTTTGACTATAGTCTTTCTCTTCTTCTGCCTCTTTACTAGTTTTAATAATATTTCTATATGGTTTTAATTCTTTATTTTTATTATTAGTAAATAAGGCATATTTTTTTATTAAATTAATAAGTTTTTCATCATAATCTTTTACTAAAATAGATATTTCTATTTGGGAGTCATTTAAGAATCTATCATATTCTCTTCTTAAATCTTCTATTGTTATTTTTTTAATATCTTCAACACTTCCATTTTCAGAAATTGCTCCAAAGTCATCCTTATCCATTTCTTCTATTGCTCTAAAAGATGCATAGGTTCTAAAGTCTTCGTCCATTGACTCAACTTCATCTATCATAGATGATTTTACAAAATTTAAATTTTCTTGAGTAAAAGATGCTTTAAATATTAAATCAAAAATAAACTTTATATTATCTTCAAGATAACTATTTTCTTCTACATACTCAGGATTTAAGAATAATGTATAAACACTACTAAATATTATATTCCCACGTCTAACTTGATTGGTAGAAATAATAGGATCATATAAATCTTCACACTTTATATTAATATCTCTACTAGTTTCATATAATTCATTACCCATAAAAAGCATTCTAAGTAAACACTCTCTAATGGATAAATCTTCCCTTTTATATTCATTTAAAAAACTAATATTTAATCTATAATTTTTAAAGTTTTTATTTTCCAAAATATGTAAATTATAATGTTTATCTTTAATAAATTTCTTCATATTTCCTCCATGCGATATAGAAAAATTATAGCACAAATGATAATATTAATGTAGGTGATAATATGAAACCAGTACATATAGTAACTGACAAAGAAAATATAGCTCCAACGGTATTGTTTCCAGGAGATCCACTAAGAGCAAAATATATTGCAGAAAACTTTTTAGATGATGCTAAGCTAATAAATACTGTAAGAAATATGTATGGCTATACAGGATACTACAAAGGAAAAAGAATAACAGTATTTGCATCAGGCATGGGAATTCCATCTGCGGCTCTTTATGCATACGAACTATATCATTTCTATGATGTTGAAGAAATAATTAGAATTGGTACAGCAGGTGCTGGAAATCCAAATGTATTAATTGGTGATATAGTTGTATCTGAAGGATGTTATTCAGAATCAACTATTGCTTATCAATGGGGTAACTACAAAGAAAAATACTTACGTACTTCAAAAAAATTAAATGATAAAATAGCTGAAGCCGCAAAGAAAACAAGTAAAATAATTAAACTAGGACCAACTTATACAATAGAATTATTTGATCCATATGCAAATGTTGATCATTTATATAAAGCATGTCCTATTATAGATAAAATCATGGGATTTGAAATGGAAGGATTTGGATTACTACATGTCGCAAGAATATGCGGTAAAGATGCAACAGTCATGTTTACTGTAGTTGATTCAAAATATACTCCAGATATTGAAGTTACTGCAGAAGAAAGAGAAACATCTCTTAATGATATGATTACACTTGCACTTGATGCAACACTTGAACAATAAAAAAGACACATACGTGTCTTTTATTTTTGTATTATATCTAAAACAGACATAAATTCATTTTGTATTTCTTCTAATCCTTTTTTAGTAGTAGCTTCAAATCTTAAAGTTAAATTTGGACCAGTATTACTTGCTCTTAAAAGTGCCCAACCATTTTCTTTTTCAATTCTAACACCATCTACTTCTGAGTAATCATATTTTCTTAAATCACAATACTTCTTTATTTCTTTAACAATCTTCCATTTCTTTTCATCAGTTGTAGATACTTTAATTTCTTCTGTATTAAAGTACTTAGGAAGCGTCTTAACCATCTTGCTAAGTTTAACTTTTGAATTAGCAACCATTTCACTAAAACGAAGACCAGAGTATATTCCATCATCATATCCAGGATGTGAATCTCCAAAGAATATATGGTTTGAATATCCTCCACCAAAATCTAACTTTTGATAAAACATTTCATCTTCTTGTCTAGCACTTGATGGTGTATACATAATATATTCTCCACCTAAGTTCTTTATTTCATCCAAAAGTGTTCTAGAACATTTTACATCAACAAGAATTGGTTTTTTAGATGTCTTTAGTACTTCTCTTGCCATCAAAGCCATCATTACATCACTTTCAACAACATTACCTTTTTCATCTACAAAACCTATTCTATCAGCATCTCCATCATATGCTAACCCTAAATCAGCTTTATAATCCAAAACTGCCTCAGATAACTGACGAAGATTTGCTTTAACATTTGGATCTGGATGATGATTTGGAAATCTAGGATCATTATCACAGTTAATATAAACAACATCATAAGGAAGTCGTCCATATATTTTTCTGACAGGAACTGAACCAGTTCCATTTCCAGCATCAATTACAACTTTTAATGGTTTAACATCTTTAAACTTATTAGCAACATATTTAGCATATGCATCCAATATATCAATATGTTCTAAAGTACCATCTCCACGTTTTATTCTATATTTATCATTTGAAAGCGCAGCATAAATTATATCTAATACTTCGTGACTACAATGTAGGTAATTTTCTCCAAATAATTTAAAACCATTATCATGAGTTGGATTATGAGAAGCCGTAACTTCAATTCCATATTCTACTCCTAATTTATGAGAAGCATAATTAAGCATTGGAGTTGTAGAAAGACCAATATAAATTACATTTATACCTGTATCTAATAAACCTTCAATTAGATTCTTAGTTAAATCAGGTCCACCTATTCTATTATCATGACCAACAACAATATATTTTTTCCCTTGTTTTTGAACATAAGTACCAAATACTCCACCTAATCTTTTAGCAAGTTCGCCATTTATTTGATCAGGATAAACACCTCTTATATCTGCCTCTCTTAATACACTAGTATCAAATTTCATTCTTAACCACTAACCTTCATCATCTATTAAACTTTTAACTTGAGACATTTGCTTTGGTAAAGCAATATCCATATATTTTAAAATTGTAGGAGCAACCATTGTTATATCTCCCTTATTTTTAATCTTTAATCTAGGATCAGTAATAATAAACGGAACAGGATTACTTGTTGAACTAAAATTTTCGTTTCCAATCTTATCTACTGTTTCCTCAACATTACCATATGAAGATAAAATAATCATCTTATAAAAATTATCTTCAACTGCTTCATATATCTTTCCTATAGCTTGATCTATGTTTCTTAATACAAATAATAATTCTTCTTTTGAACCATTCTTAGAAACAATATCAGCATAAGGAATATCAACTAATATGAAATTATAATCTTTTTCAACACATTTAATAACTTGTTTAGTTACTTCTTCTATTGTATCTTGATATACCATATCATCTTGAATAGATGGTATTAAAAAAGTATCACAGTTAGCAAGTTTTTCATTATTATATCCATCAAAAAAGTAAGTAACCATTGGATATCTTTCTTTAGTAGAAATTCTTGCTTGTCTCATTCCTAGATAAGAAAAATATGTACCAATCGAATAGAATTCATCTTCATCCTCGATTAAATAATCTATATCAATATTATCTACTTGTAATAAAGAGAACATGTCGATATTCTCAGGTTTATTAACAGCAAATAAAGTAAAATTATCATCGGTAATTGCTTTCAAAAATTGTCTTGAAGTATTTATATTATAATTTAGCCAAAGGAAAATATCTCCAGTTTTAATTGTTGGATCATTAACTAAAATAATTGGAGGTATTAAATCATCAGTTAAATTTCTTTTATAACATGCTTCAATTCCAGATTGATATCTTCTAATATTAGCACCAACACCTTCAAATAAAAGGTCTGTGTATACTTTAGTTTTATTCCAATTATTATCTTTATCTAAAGCAAAACTTCTACCACATATAGTAGCTATTTTACCAAGTTCACATTCTTCCATTACTTTTGATAATCTATCTAAAAAAGTAATTGCTCCTTCTTTAGTATCAATACCATCAGTAATAGCATGGAAATACATCTTTTCAAGACCCATATTTTTAAGATGAGTAATTAATGTTTCCATATATCTAATATCTGAAGATACTCTTCCATCACTTACTAACCCAGCTAAATGAAGAGTATTACCAGTTTTATTTAGTTTTTTAACTATAGAAATTAAATAATCATTTTTTTCTATTAAAGTACTACCTAATGTTTCATTTAAAATAGTAACATCTTGTTTGACTTTTTTACCTGAACCAAAAGCAACATGAGCAATTTCTGAGTCAGCAGTTACCCCATCAGGTAAGCCTACTGCATCCCCTGTAGCATTTAAAAGAGAATGAGGAAACTCATTATATAAATCATTTAAATTTCCCATCTCAGCTTCTTTAATAACGTTACCAGTTTGATTATCATTAAATCCAATTCCATCAATAACCATCATTAAAATTTTATTCATATGCCTCACCTGCTTTATATAATAGCACAATTTATATTAATTATTTCACTAAATTACATGGAGCAACTTCTGAAAAATATAAGGCTATTAATTTATCTACATATGGTTTTACATAATCATCATCATCAAACTGTGCATCAGTAAAACCATCAAAAGTGTCACCAAAATCTATATAAACACCTTCAGTTGTAACATCACTTCCACCATTACGTGCTCTAACTCTTATAGAGTTGAAAACACTATTGTAATCAAATGCATTAGTAACTTTTCTATATTGTGGAATACTTTGTAAATCACCATTAATATTCTTTTCAACAAATACTCTTATCATTTCATCTTCATAATATTCATTATTTTTATCTAAATCTTTAATTAAATAAGATACTACATCAAATGTATCTGGACAATAACATAGAGACACAGAACTATATTCTTTATCATTTAAATGATTAATATTATACCCAATTGGTTTTCCTGTATAAATATCTCTTATTACATCATCAACATCATCATCACTAATAATATAACCAGCTTTTATCAAATCACGAATAGCAATATCCTTACACCAATTTGATCCTCCTAAATCATACTTAGTTTTTACCTCATCTAATACTTGAGTATTACTACCATAACTTTGAGCAGCAACATTCAATGCTTTTAATTTATTTAAATATGTAGTATGTTTTAAGGAATTATAAACAACTGAATAAGTAGGCATAGCAATTATCATGATTAAACCTAAAATAACAATAACTGCTAAAACTTCTACTAAAGTAAAACCACTATTATTCTTTCTCATATATCATCACTCTATAATAAATATAGCATACTAAAAATAAAAAAAGTAGTTCTACACTACTTTTTTCTTATATAAATTTGTACATCAGTCTTAGCAGATTGAACCTTGACTCTAACTTCAGATGTAACAACATGAACTTTAAGAGACTGAGGATCATTACTTGCTGTCTTACCAGTAAAGTCAACATACGCTCTTAAATCTTCAGCAGTTAAATTGTTAATTACGCTTTCAGCACCTTTAACAATAACATCAACTACACTATTTTCATTATCAATAGCTTTAGCATCATATATTCTTGTATCTAGGTTCTCTTGTTTAACAGGAACTCCAGTTATAATTCTTTGTCTTTCAGGTGCAACTGTAATACTTACTTGAGTCTTAGTATCAGACATATATCTAATTCCAGGAGGAGTAATAATATCAGCAGCAATGTTAGATTCATTGCTCTTTCTACCATCAATCTTAACCTTAGCTTCTACATACTCAAGAGCATCTACTACACTTGGACTACCATATACCGTTACATTTTGAACAGATGAAGTAATAGTCTCAATAGCATATCCACTTGCCATATTACCCGTAGTCACCAGTTTAACTGGTTTAGTAGCAGAATATGATTCCAGTGTTACCTTCGCCGTTACACTAGATGGAACTATTTCCACATTTTGAAGTTTAACTCCATCTTCGTCATAAGCAACTAATTTAACACCTTCAACTTCATAGTCACCAGCTGATGTAGCACCAATATCTTTAGTATCAACTAATGCTTTAACAACAGCAACTTTATCTAGAATAGCTTGACTAGATTGAACTACTACTGATGAATCACTTAATTTAACTTTAGATACACTTAAACGTTTATCAAGTGTATTTTCATTTAATAAGTCATAAGAAAGTTTTCTTTCTTCAGAAACCTTAGATGAAATCTTAACTGTTACAGTACTTGGATCAAGTTTATAATCTATAGAACTTGAAGCACTATTATATTTTAATTTAACTTTATAAGTACCTACTCCATAATTTGATAAATCTAGAGTAACCTTATTATTACTTGATCTATTTGCTAAGAACAAAGCAGAATCAGACCCAATTAAAGTAATATCAACTGTCTCAGGGACACCCTCAACAATATATGTTTGTGTATTATATAATACAGTAATTGGTTGATCTGTTAAAACTTGAGCCTCGCTTGAGTTTAAGTTAATAACTTCATAATCAACAAGTAAGAATAAACCAACAGCACATACTAATGAAAAATAAATAAGCACATTTGGACTATTAAGTAATTTTTCTATTCTACTATTATTACTTTTAAATAAATCTCTAGATTTATAAATAAGTTTACTAATTGGAGTAACTATTACTTTATCCAAAACTTTATATAAAAACTTGAATACTATAATAAGAGGCTTAAATATTGTCTTAATTAATTTCATCGTCAACACCTCCTACACCTTCAGCATCATAGAATACTGTATTTTTAGGTTTTAACTCATCTAATAACATTGTTCTAAATTCTTCAAGTGTTAAATTATAATGTAGATAATTATCACATGCTATAGAAATTCTACCAGTTTCTTCACTAACTACTAATGCAATTGCATCAGTTTCTTCGGCTACACCTAATGCAGCTCTATGACGAGTACCTAACTTCTTATTAACATTAGGATTCATACTAGTTTTAAATACAGCACCAGCACATGTTACTTTGTTACCTTGAATAATAACTCCACCATCATGAAGTGGATTTGGAGGCAAGAATATAGCTTCTAACAATTGACTAGTTATATCAGCATATAACTTAGTAGTTGGAGCAATATACTCCTGTAAACTCATATTTCTTTCAATAACAATTAATGCACCAATTTTTTGATCTTTTAAATGTTCAACAGCAGTCATAAGTTCAAATACAACTTTTTCTCTCTCATCAACTGTTAAAACTTTATGTTTACCAAGTAATTGAGTTCTACCAACTTGTTCAAGTATATTTCTTATTTCAGGTTGGAAAATAATAATTAAAGCAAGTGGACCCCAAGAAATAACATACTCAAGTAAAACTCCAACTGTATTAAGGTTAAGTATTGAACTTAATGCCTTAATAATAAGTATTATTAAAATACCTTTAAAAATTAAAACCATCTTTACATTATTTTTTATACTCTTAAACAATAAATATAAGGTATACCAAATAATACATATATCAATTATCTTCGTTACAATATTCCATATCGTAGCAAATTCTATATCAAAATTCATCTAATCACTCCCGTTTGAATATTATATTTAAAATCTATTACATAGTAAACAAAAAACAAATTTTGTTTACACAATAATACTTTTATTATCTATTTCTATGTACATATCAATTTTAACATGACAATCAATTATATTCAATTGACTAGCAATCATTATTGAAAAAAATAAATAATACATGATATAATTTTTTTAGAAACGAGGAATGAAATTGTGAATGAAAAACTTAAGAAAATAATGATGATTTCCATTGCTGGATTCGCAGTATTATTCGTAATCTTATTCGCACTTGTAGCATGTCAAGGAACAAGACGTATATCATACGACAAACTACGTGAGAAGATGGAAAAAGTAGCAAAAGAATACTTCAAAGAACATGAAGATGCCCTACCTACAGAAGATAAGGAAACAAGTGAGTACACATTAAAAGAAATGATAAATGCTGGAAAAATTGAACCACTTGAAGAATTACTTGAAGAAGGTGCACCAAAATGTGATGGTGAAGTAACAGTTACAAATAATAACGGATATTATCTATACTCTACTAATTTAGAATGCGGAGATAAATATAGTATTACTTTATTAAAAGACAAAATAATTGAAGAAAACCAAGTTGATGTTGGAAATGGTTTATATGAATCTGAAAATGAATATTACTTCAGAGGAGATAGAGTTAATAACTGGGTAAAATTTAATAATGAACTTTGGAGAATCATTAGTATTGATGAAAATGGTTCAATTAAAATGATTCAACAAAAAAACATAAATAATTTCAGTGAGTGGGATAAACACTACAATGCTGAAATTGATGACACAGGTATTAACACATACTACGATACAACAAAACAAATTGGATCAGACATTAAAGAATCTTTAGACGAGTATTATAAAAACGAAAAATATATAAGTGAATCAAGCAAGCCATATATAAATACTCAAACACTATGTGTTGGTAAAAGATATATAGACGATACAACAAAAGATGGTAAAACAGAATGTTCGGTTGTATTAGAAAATCAAAAACTTGGATTAATGGCAGTATACGAAGTATTAAGAGCTTCATTAGATGATGGTTGTAATAGTATTCTTGATAACGAATGTAAAAATTATAACTGGACTTTCAGTTTAGGAAATACTACATGGTTAGTAACAGCATCAGCTAATAAATCTAATAAGGCATATTCAAGTTATTATAATATTGATGAAACAAGAACAATGATTGAATTACCAGTTTTAGCTACAGTTAAAATTGATCCTAAGGTTGAATATACTGCAGGAACTGGAACACAAAAAGATCCATACACAATTGGAGAAAATGAAGAAAGAGATTAATAATAATCTCTTTTTTTATGTCTAAATAAAAAATAAAAACTAGATTAAATAATCTAGTTTCTAATCCACATTGCTACTAATACAACGCTATCTTTAATAGCAGTATTAGATGTAACAAGTTCACCATGATTATACCAACCATTAAATTTATAACCTTTTCTTACAGGTGTAGGTAAAGCTGTTGTACTTCCTTTTTTAATTGTTATCTGACTAACATTTAAAACTCCACCATTTGTATTAAATCTAATTGATACTTCATCTTTTGTTGCTGCTTTAACAGTAGCTTGAGTTGTATTATATACTTTTCTAGTTGTTGAAGCCTTTGTTGTTGGTTCTACTACTTTTGTTGTTTCCTTCTTTTTAGTAGTTTGTTCAGTTGTCTTAATATCTTCTTTTTTTGTTACTTCAGTTGTGTTAACTATTACTTTTTCATCTTTTTTAGATGGATTTTTTAAATCAACATATGTATTAATATAATCATCATAAGAATCACATTTAATATATGTTTTAACTTGATATTCTGTTTCCAATCTTGTTGCTTGGATATATGAACCATTTAAATCACATGATTCATTCTTTCTAGGTGTAAGTTCAAAATCAACTTTTTCATTTTTTAAGTCAGCTAAAGTCTTTTTATTACTCTTACCTACTTCTTTAGGAATATTATCTTTGTTGTAATAGTTAAGTGCCACATCATTAACACTTTCTAATTGTTTCTTATAGTACTCTTCACTATTCTTTCCATTATTCTTAATAAGTGATATACACTTATATGTTAATAATAGTATTAGAAAAATAATAATGACTATTAGAAACATCTTAACCCAATTTACTCTTTTTGTTTTAGCCTCATACATAAATCATCCCCCCAATATTAGGCTTCCTATCTTATATATAATTATACTCTAAAATTTTGTTCATGCAAGAAAAAAAGATAGCAGCACTATCTTAATAAAGAGTATCAAAATCAATAAATATATCCTTGTTATTATCATTTTCTACATATGATGAATCTAACCAAATGTAAACATCATACTCATTTGTTCTTTTGGGATTAACAGTATCTTTTTTAATTTCAAAATAAAGTTTACTACCTAGATCATAACTATGTAATTTTGATAAGTCATAAGTAACTCCATCGAAATTAACTCTTAAATAATTAGAATCAATTGTACTTTTCTTATCTATAGTTATATATAGTTCAAAATCTGCAGCTTCATCATTATCATTACTAACACTTACAACGGTAGGTCTAACACTAGCAAGTGCTTCCTCCTCAGTGAACTTTTTTAATACTTTTGGAAGTTCACCAACACTTACCTCTACCTTTTTGCCTTCATCTTTATTATTCAAATTTAAAACATAGCTAAATAAACCAATTACAAATACAAATAATAAAACTATAGTAATAATAAACTTGATAAGTATAAATTTATTAACATCTTTTCTTTTCTTCTTCATAATACCCTATTCACTTTGTCTATAGTTAAGAGAAATAGCTAAATTACTAACAGTTACACTATCACTAATTATTTCATGAACGCCATCATAGTTAACATCATTATATTCTAGGAATAAATAATATGTCTTTGTACTCTTGGCTTCAACTTTATTTCCCAATGTAATACTATTATCGTTTTCATCGACAAGTCTATATTTTATATTATTACAAACATTATTTCCATCATTAATTGCAACAATCTCATTACTTGCATTACCTTTACAAACAGGTGTTGATAAAACGATACTTGTTAACTCAGCATCAACATATCCATCATTATCAACAGTTAATTCATATTTAGCACTACCAGTTGATTTTAAAAATTCAACTGTATAATCACCAATAGTAGTTGAATCAGTATAAATATAAGGAGTTGTACATTCAGTATCATTACTACAATAAGAATTAATTACACGTCCAAGTTTAATATTCCATATTTTATTAGTTTCTACACCTTCATCATTAAAGAAGTAAAAATAACAAAATAGAAATGCGAATAAAGTGACTATTATAAATAGTCCAAATATGATAACTATTAAATCAATTTCACCATTGAATACTTTTACCTTTTTCTTCATAATTAACTCCTATTCTAGATACCCATCATATTTGAATGATAAATCAAATATTGAAGTATCGGCATTCTTATTAAATGTAAAAAATCTTATATATACTTTTTGATATTCATTTAGTCTCATATTGCCTGTATATAGTAATAGACTTTCTAACACATTAGTTGAATCTTTTAAATTATATATATGTGTTTCATCATTAACAGTAACACTATATTTAATATCTTCTATATTAGCACTAGAATTAAATGAATTAAGATAAATATCATAAAAAATATTATAATTATCTTTACTAACAGCCATTAATTCTAAACTAATAGGATTCATATCCATATAGTGATCTATATCAGTATACCCAAAGTCGAAATCAAAATCATTTTCTTTAACTCTTAAGTCTACCTCAATATTAGCTTTCTCAATTACTACATTAACATCATCCTTATCTCTAAACACATTTACACTAACGAATGCTGCTAAAGCAATAATACACATAATCATAATGATAATAGTTATAAGAGTATAGTAAAAGTTTTCTTTATCTTCTACATAACGTATTAACTTTAATATTTGCTTTTCATATAGATTAGCAGTAACACCATCTAAAGTATCTAAGTTTTTATACTCATCATAATTTTTCTTTAACTCATTATAATATTTGCTTGTTGAAAAACTATATCTTATTAAACATTCCTGAGCTTTATTTAATACTTTCTCCCTCTTCATTATCTTCCTCTTTATCCTTATTCAACTTTTCAGCTTTTTCAACTAAAACTCTAATACTTTTATTAGTTTCTATTTCTTCTCTTTTTATCATATTACTTAAATCTGGTATTTCTATTAATTCATTTTTTATTCTAAATAAACTAACCAATTTAAATATATCTGATAATAATATACCAAGTGTAGGAATAAGTATAATAAGTATCCAGCCCCATTTAGATGAAAGAACTGATTGCATCTTACCTATTTTAGGAATAATTAATTTTACCTTACCTACTATATTCTCAATAGTGGTAAAACCTACATCTACAGATTTATTATTATCTCCTTTTGTATAATATCTAACTTCATTATTATCATTTTTAATTTCATTTATTCTATGAGTTATAGTATATCCACCTGTATTAATTACATTAGAATAAAAAGTAACTATATCATTTACTTTTAAATCATTATCATTATTAACACCCACATCAATTATTACATCATGAACATTGATAGTAGGTACCATAGATGGTGATACTATTACATAAAGACTAATAAATGGTTTTGTCTTAGTAACTTTTGCATAAATATTTTCAGCAATATAAAATGCAAAAAAAGAACAGATTATTATTAATCCTATAAGAAGAGCATATGCTAATACTCTACCAATAGTTTTAAATATATCAAAGACATTCATTTTTCTATTTTTCATATTACTCTCCTATTTTATTATATAAATATAAGTATATTTTTTCAACATTATAAGCTTATATCTATTTTCAAAAATATATATATTTGATATGATATAAAAGAATAGAAGGGTGATATTATGTTCGGAAAAATACTAGGTTTTGATAGTAGTAAAATGTTCCTTGAAAATACAAAAAGAGTCGCAGATACAAACTACATTGGTTATCATGTAGTATTCCCTGAGGTAGATCACAAAATAGTTGGTGAAATAGTCTCTATTTCTCCTACTGAAATCGTTGTATATCTAATTGGTGAAATAATAAATGGAGTATTTACAAATGGAGTTTTAAAGAAACCATCTACAAATACTCAAGCAAGAATTATTTTTAAAAGTGAGCTAGAATGTATTTTAGGAGACCAAAACTACATTGATAAATCAAATATTTTATTTGGTACATCACCTATTTACAAAGATTACGTAATAACAGCTAAATTAAATGATTTCTTTGCTAACCATTTTGCAATTATAGGTAATACTGGTTCAGGTAAATCATGTGGTCTAGCAAGAATAATTCAAAATATTTTCTATAGTTCCAATAGTGACCTTCCTAGGAATGCACACTTTGTTCTATTTGATGCATATGGTGAATACTATAATACATTTAATGACATGGAAAAGTTCCCAGGATTACACTTCAAGAAAATTACTACAGAGTTAGACTTTGCTAATGCAGAAACTTTAAAATATCCTGCATATTTCTTAGGTGTAGATGATCTTGCTATCCTACTTGGTGCAAATGATCCAGAACAATTACCTGTTTTAGCTAAAACAATTGATTTAGTTAAGATATTTAAATCAAGAGATCCTAATATTGAAGATTATAAAAATGATATTATTGCAAGAACTTGTCTAGATATCCTTTCAAGTGGTAAATCTAGTACTCAAATAAGAGACCAATTAATATCACTATTAACTTCATATAATACTGCAAGTCTTAACCTAGACTCAGTAATACATCAACCTGGATACGATAGAAATATTAAACAATGTTTAAATATTGATGACCAAGGTAAAATCAATGCTATTACATTTGTAGTAGAATTCTTTAATAAATTTACTAAAGTTAATATAGATGATATTCAATTAGATAAGAATGTTCCTTATAACTTAACAGATTTATACTATGCTTTAGAGTTTGCCCTTATTAATGAAGGTGTTTATACAAATGAAAAAGCACATGACTTAAATAATACTTTAAAATCAAGATTGCAAACAATTATTAACTCAAGTCAAAATAATTACTTCAATTATGGAGAAGACTATATAACTAAAGAAGAATATATTAAATCATTCTTCTCTACTACTGATGGTGTTGAGCCAGTACAATTAGTTGATATTAATCTATCATTTATAGATGATAAGTTTGCTAAATGTTTAACAAAGATATTCTCTAAGTTATTCTTTGAATATACAGCAAACACAGCTACACGTGGTAACTTCTCAGTACATATAATACTTGAAGAAGCACATAGATACGTTCAACAAGATACAGATACCGATGTAATTGGATATAACATATTCGATAGAATTACTAAGGAAGGTCGTAAATATGGTACACTTCTTGGATTTGTAACACAAAGACCATCTGAACTATCAGTAACGTCTCTTTCACAATGTTCTAACTTTGTAGTATTTAGATTATTCTATCCAGAAGACTTAAAGATAGTTCAAGGTATTTCATCTAATGTTACTGATGAAACAATTGAAAGAATTAAAACTCTACACCCAGGTGTTGGATTAGTATTTGGTAATGCCTTTAAAGTACCATTACTTGTAAAATTCCCATTACCAAACCCACTTCCAGTTTCAACATCTCTAGATGTAACAAAAACATGGTATCAATAAGAATGAACAATTTGTTCATTCTTTTTTAATTATGTTATAATTATAAAGGTGATAATATGAAAGTAATTAAAAAATTATTCAAAGAACATAGTCCTTATTTACTATTTCTTACACTTGGAGAAATAATTTTAAGTGTATTTGCAACAATATCATTTGTATATACTGATTCACTTCAATACTCTGACTCAGCAATTCTATCAAATGGCGTGGAAAAACTACTTGAAACAGTTTACTCTTCTACTTGGTGGGCACTTATTCTATTCCTTTTATTCTTTATAGCTCTATTTGCTCTTATGGCAATAATCTATAAAAAGTTAGAATACATGACTATTTCAATAGGTTGCTGGGTAGAAATGTTAATCCTATCAATAAATGTAGGAAATGATTTAAAAGAGCTAGCAATTAATCTATTATTATTTGTTCCAATTTTTATTCTAAATATAATTGCATATAGAACTGAAAAAGATAAATTAAACACAAAACCAAAGAAAGTTACTAAAAAGTAACTTTTTTTAATCAAATACTAGTCAAGAAAAGTAAAATCATTTACTTACATTATTCTTTTTGATATACTTTATTTAAGATACGAGGTGTATAAAATGGATAAAGAAGCATTAAAATCATTAATTACTAGTACTAAAAATAAAATAGAAGAATTCGAAAAAGCAATTTTCAAAGAAAGAACAAGTGAATATTCACTTTATAGAGCTGAAACTTCAATTTATTTAGATACTATTAAATTCCTTGAAGGAATTGTTGAATATGAATTAAACGCTGATGAAATTGAATCAATCAAAACTAATTTAACTGATATATCTAAAGTATTAGATGATGATTTAGCTAAATTAAATATGAAATCAGAAGTAATTTCTACTGAAAAAGAGCCAAACGAATTTAATGCAATTAATTTCGATACAATTTCAGAAGAAGTAAATAATACTTCTGCAGATTATAATTCAATTAATAACTTTTTAGATAATAATGTCCCTGCATAAGGGATTTTTATTTTGGAATAAAAAAAGAAGGCTAAGCCTTCTTTTTAAATGTAATTAATTTACTAATTATATAATTTACAACTATTTGCATTACTTGGCATAGTAATGTGAAGAATAATACCCAAGCATCACTATCAAGTTTTAACGCTGTTACAAAAACAAACATAATTCCCATTTGAATTACTTGAGTAAATATTCTAGCATTAACGAAGTTAACTATTTCCTTAAGCATATCTTTGCCTTTAGTCTTAGATTTAAATACAACTATTCTATTTAAAACATAAGCTATAACTACTGCAAATGCCCAGGAAGCAACTTCTGCAATTTGTAACTCTAATCCATTAGTTTGATCTAAAACAGTATGTAATAAAGCAAGTTTAAATGCTATACATAAAACAGTAGTAATAGCACCAACAATTACATAGTTCCAGAATTCAGGATTATCATAGTATATACCCCATCCCCAGTTCCAAAATTTAACTAAAGGATTTTTATCATGGCCTTCTATAATTAAAAAACCTTTTTTCTTAGATTTATCATTTGTATTTTTCTTAGCCATTTTATTTAATACTAGTAAATGCACTTATACCTAAGTATTTAGCATTTTCTCCTAATTCTTCTTCAATTCTCATAAGCTCATTATATTTACATATTCTATCTGTTCTACTCATAGATCCAGTTTTGATTTCACCTGTATTAAATGCTACAGCAACATGTGCTAAAGTAGTATCTTCAGTTTCACCACTTCTATGAGATACAACAGCAGTATAACCATTTTCTCTTGCCATATTAATAGCATCAATAGTTTCTGATAATGTACCAATTTGATTTAACTTGATTAAAATTGAATTAGCAATGCCTTTTTCAATTCCTTCTTTAAAGATACTTGGATTAGTAACAAATAAGTCATCTCCAACAATTTGAATTCTTGATGATAATCTATCAGTTAACTTCTTCCATCCGTCCCAGTCTCTTTCTCCAAGACCATCTTCAATAGATATAATTGGATATTTATTAACTAATTCTTCTAACCAATCAATCATTTCATCTGTAGTCTTAGAACCACCATTAGACTTCTTTAAATCATACATCTTTGTTTCAGGATTATAGAATTCAGATGCTGCAACATCCATTGCTATCTTAACTTCTTCACCTGGTTTATATCCTGCAGCTTCTATTGCTCTTACAATATATTTTAATGGTTCTTCATTATCTTTTAAGTTAGGTGCAAATCCACCTTCATCACCAACAGAAGTAACTTCTCCATCTGCTTTTAATAATTTCTTTAAATTATGGAATATTTCAGCACCCATACGAATTGCTTCATGAATTGATTTAGCACCAACTGGCATAATCATATACTCTTGGAAATCAACTGATGAGTCAGCATGAGCTCCACCATTTAAAACGTTCATCATAGGAACAGGAAGTGTAACACCATCTTCATTTAAATATTTATAAAGTGGTTTGCCTGCATCTAATGCAGCAGCTTTTGCAGCAGCAAGTGATACACCAAGAATAGCATTAGCACCAAACTTAGATTTATCATTTGAACCATCTGCTTCAATCATAGCATTATCAATTTCTCTTTGATTTGTAGCATCCATTCCAATTACTACATTTCTTAAATTTTCATTAACATTATTAACGGCTTTTAAAACACCTTTACCTAAGAATCTAGAAGCATCTCCATCTCTTAGTTCTAGTGCTTCTCTTTCTCCAGTAGAAGCACCACTTGGAACAGCAGCTCTACCAATTATTCCATTTTCAAGTGTAACATCAACTTCAACAGTTGGATTACCTCTTGAATCTAATATTTCTCTAGCAAAAACATCTTTTATTTTTGTCATTTAATTCACCTTCTCTACAATTATTATTATAACATATCTATAGAAATCCTCATATGAAAAAACACACCGTTTGGTGTGTCTTATTATTATTGTTCTTTATTTTCTTCAACTGTTGTATAAGTCTTTACATATTCAGCGTATTGGCTCTTTAATTCATTATCATAGAATTTAATACCATTGTCTTTTCTTAAGTTAATGAATGTTACATAGTAAAGTTTTTGATCAGCAGATTGTTTTTGTCCAACTAGAATATCTAAAATCTCATCTTTAATATCATCTAGTTTTGGAGCATCTTCTGCTTTACTTACATAGATAACTACATTTCCAAGAGAAGAGTCAGTAAACACTTTTGAATATTTTCCTGCTTCAGTATTCTTGATTACTTCAATAACACTTGATGTATAAGAAGTAATAGATTTATAATCTACTTCTAATTTATCATTAACAACAACTTTTGAGTTATCTTTATACTTACTTACAACCTTAGAAATATCAGTACCATTTTTAAGTGATTTTCTAATAGCTTCTAAGTCATCAGAAGTATCTTTTTGTGAGAACATATAAACTGTCTTTTTACCAATACCATTAGCAGCATAGTAAGCTTTAACTTCATCTTCAGTAATAGTGCTCTTAACAGCATCATTAAAGTATGTAGTTAAAATAGTATCTTCTTTTAATGCATCAATAAATTCATCTTTATTTTTAAATCCATATTGAGCTAAGAAGTTTTCTTCTGTATAACCATATGAACTATATTGTTTAAGATATGTTTCGGCTTGTTCTTCAGCAGTCTTCTTTATTTCTTCATCTTTAGAACCATTATAATATGCCTTAACTAAATCTAAATCTATCTTTCTAAGAATAGTATTTAATCCAGTAGACTTCTTTAATTCTTCATATAATTCTTGAGAACTATAATCTTTATCTTTTAAAGATACTACAGCTTCGCTTCCATCTTTAAGTTTAGGAACTCTATTAACAAAAGCAATTGATAAAGCAACACCAATTACTAAAAATACTACTGCAATAACAATATCTCTTTTAGTAAATAGTCTTTTCTTTCCTTCTTCTTCAGTAATTTCTTTAATAATAATTTCCTCTTCAGGTTCTTTCACTTCAACAATCTTAATTTCTTCTTTTTTAATATCTTTAGTATTAACTTTCTTTGTTTCTTTGTTCTTTTTTACCATTTTATTACCCTCCTATAACAATTATAGTTTAATACATTTTTAAAAGCAATTTTAAATTAACTTTCAAACCAATTTATTTAAATTTATATAGTCTTTTGCATTCTTCAACATTATCTTTAATGTATTTACGAATAGCATCATCATTTTTTTCGTTAAATAATATTCTTGTTTCCTGTTTTTTATCAGTAATATTAGCTAAGAAGTCTTTAAATACTCTATTCATATCTTCTCCATTTACTTCCATATCTAATAAATCAAAGGCCTTTAAAAAAGCAATTACATATTTAATACCAGATGAATCAAAACCTTTTTCCGTTTTTAGCACTTCAAGTGAATAATAACTATCAAAATTTAAGTCATTATGAGGAATCATTATTACACCATTATTCTCAATTTTTACATCCCTTTTGTTCTTAAGACAGAAATAATAGTATCTAAATCTTTCCATGAAAACATAATATATTGCTAAATTAAAATTATAAGTAAACTCTGCATTTTTAGTATGTATTCTATTTTTCTTTAGCCACTCTAAAAAAGAAAATTCAGAATATACACTTAAAACTTCACCTAGATTACTATATATAAGTCCTAGTCTATTAGCATTCCCATAATCTTTTACAAGTATTGCTGTATAATAATGTATTATTTCGTGGATAATTACTAACATATAATTAATATCAGTATACTTTAAACATTGATCGATAAAAATAGTTGAATTCTCAGGTTTAGTATAAAAAACATATGTTTCACCAAAAATAGAGTCTGGCAATTCTGCACCAATTAAACACGAAAACCTTTCTCTTAAATCTTTAAATAACTTAGAACCATTTGGAATCAAATAATCTAAATAAGAATATATTATCTCTTGTCTTTCACGACTACTTAATTGAACATATCCAGGATTGCTAAAATCATAAAAGTTAGCATCTTTAAAAAAGTTACTAAATCTTGAAAAGACTTCATGCATATCATGTCCATCATGCATATATTCTTTGTTAAAAACAATATCATTATACCTATTACTTTTTTCTTGTTTATTATAGGTTTTAAGACCGTTAGGAGAAACATAAAACTCAAAATTAAACTTTTCATCCAAAGTATCATATAGTCCATTTAAGCTAACATAATCATACAAATATCTTAAATTTGAAGATACTGATGATCGTAGACTACATCTTTCAAGTCTTCTCTTCTCTTCATTTAAATGCGCAATTTTATCGTCATACTCCATAGGCACCTCAACTATTAAGTATTATCATCTGTATCTTCTTGATTACAATATAAATCTTTATCTCTCATCAAACATGCTGTCTCACGTAATTTTTCAATTTCTTTTTCTTTTTCATCTACTTTTTCTTTTAAATATGCAAAATAATTATATTTAACAGCATTAACACTATTAGTTAATCTGGCTGCAATATCTTCATTAATATACTTTAATTCCAATGTTGTATGTTCAAATGAAGAATAATTACTTACTGAGTCTCCACCACTTGCGTTTTTAAAGAACGTATCTTCATTCTTCCATGAACCATCTGCAAAAATTGCAATGGATGTATAATTTTCACTAAATAAATCTTCACCCATATATAATCTTGATTCATAGTTTAAATCAAATAGATTTGCAATTGTTGGTAATATATCAACATATGTAGCGTATTCGCCATATGTATATGGGTGTGCTTCAGTAATTTCACTATTATATATAATAAATGGAACTTGCTCTGCATTCATATCAACATTTGTATCATAAGACATAACTGTATTTAAAATGTTAGTATCAATACCATATGGATAATGGTCTCCAAATAAAACTATTACAGTATCATCTAAGATTCCACGTTTTTCAAGCCCATCAAGTAAAACACCAAGAGCAACATCTACAATTTTTAATTTACTCATATAATGTCTTATATCATTATGATATCCAGTTCCTTCTGTCATATCAAAATATCTGTTACCTTGATTAGAATCTCTATTATATGGTTGATGTGAAGAAACTGTAGTTAACCAAGTCATAAATCTATCATTATTCTCAGTTACTCCATCTAGAATACCTAAAATAGCTTTAATAAAATCATCATCATTTGCCCAATTCTTATAATTATTAGGGTCATAAGGAATATTCAAATCTTCAACGCCATAGTACTTTTCACTTCCCATATTAGGGTGAATTATACTTCTAGGATAATAATGTTCATTATAATCATGACCACTAAATGCATAATATCCACTATTTCTAAATATGTTAAATATCGATTCAAAATATGTATTATCAACATATGTTTTAGCAGTACATGTATTATTAATTGAATAAAGTGATGTCATACCACTAAATTCATTATTTAAAGTAGCACAAGCATTTCTAGGACTATAATAATTTTCCCAATTCCATCCACCCTTCATAATTTTATTTATATTAGGAAAGTATTCAGGATATTCTAGGAATATATCATTAACACTTTCAAGCATAAGAACAATTAAATTCTTATCTTTAAAAATTCCAGTCATATCATTCTTAGTTGCTTTACTTCTATTCATAAAGTAACTACTAAGTTTCTTTAATTCTTCATCTTGTTCTTCATCAATAATGGATTGCCAAACAGTATCATCAATCCCCTTAATAACCTCTCCGCTAGACTCTTTAGGTTGAGCAGAAATAAATACTTTTGATTTTACTTCAACAGGAAAAGCAGCATTTCTAGCATCCATAAGCATAAAACCAAGTGTTCCGTATTCACTAACAGTAAGCATAGGATTAGATGCAGTTAAAAATAGTTCATGATTACTAACAGTTTGCAAATCATTTTGAAAATATTCTTGTTCAACTAATTCAAAATAAGCACAACCAAGTAAAGTAACAATTATTCCACATACAAAGCCTAATCTATAATGATTAACTTTATATATTCTTCTCTTATTAAAAATATATATAACCATAAGCCCTATAAAAGGAATAAATGTAGTTAAGAAAAGTGGATTAAAACTTTTAAGAAAATCACTTATATAATCTTTAACTGCTCCAGCTTGATTTGCACTTTGAAGCGAAGCATATACACCTAAAAATTTTAAAAATCCTAATTGGATACATGAATATGCCGAAAAAGCAAAAACAATTACACCTGTTATAATCTTTTGTTGATAACTCTTAAGATATGAAATAGCAAAAGATAAAATAAGTGAAATAATACTTAATCCAACTATTATACGAACACTTGACCACGAAATAATTGAATAACCATTTATTAGTTTAACTATTAATTCAACAAATAATAAACCACTAAACATTAATATATAATTCATAACAAATGTATTATCATAAAAATTTCTTTTTAAGAAATCCAAAAACCCTCTTATATATTTCATTGACATCTACCTTCTAATTGTTAATAAGTATTATAACACAAAAAAAGAGTGTTTTTTTAAAAAACACCCTATTTTTTTTAACATTTTTTAACTTAATTATTATACAGCTTCAACAACTTTTAATTGAGCATTAAATGTTGATGCTTCTCCATCAAAAATTGGAGCATCGCTTTTTCTATAAATAGTAATAACATATTCATGTTTACCACCATTAACAGGACCAGAGAATGAACCACTTCCAATTTTTATTAATGAAGTACCACCTGGAATTTCAACAGGTGCTGTACTACTTGGAATAGCAAGACCATTATCTTTAGTAGAATTAATTGTATATACTAAAGCATTATTTTGATATGTATTATTTGATACATCTAAATCAAGTTCATAAGTAACATTGTCAGATGTTGAAGTACTACCACTAATAACAAACTTTTTAGTAAATAGTGTTTCTCCTGCATTAACCATTCCTGCATTTATTTCAGGATCAAATTGAGCATTTATAATACCTTTACTATTAATAATAGTTGTAGTACCTTCTGAAGTATTTGCTTTAGCTCCTAAATATGAAAAAGTTGTACCTGCAGCACATACTAATAATGTAATAATTAATAAACCTGATAATAAGATAAAATTTCCTTTATGTTCCATAATCATCATCCTCCGACTTCTACCCTATTTATATAAAATATAATAACACGAATAAAGTAAAAGTAAAAGAAAAAAAAGATGTTAAACAACATCTTTAATGTGAAGAGAAATACTTTTTAGCGTGAGTTTAAGTTTATATGTTTAAAGTTGTATAGGATTGTTTTGTATTACATATTTGCTCTTCACATGTTAAATATATAAAACAAATATGAATTTTATATGAATTTTTATTTTTTTTGTATATTTTTTACTATTTTTTTTTATTAGGAATTTTAAAGTAAAATTTTGTGAATTTTCCATTTCCCGAAACAACACCATACTCATAATTATGTTTAACTAAAATGTTCTTAACAATGGCAAGTCCTATACCTGTACCAACAACATTTCTCTTATGATTTTTATTCTTTGTATAGTATTTATTCCAAACAAGAGGTATTTCATCTTTAGGAATAGGTTCCCCTGTATTCATAATACAAACGGAATAATATCCAATTTTACTTCTTACATCAATATATACTGTCTTATCTTTTCCAACGTGTTCTATAGCATTATTGATTAAATTATAAAATACTTGATCAAGTCTTGCTTTATCAGCCTTAACAATAATACTGTCAGAAGGTACATAAACACTAAATTTATAACCTTCTTGTTCAGATAATAATTCATATCTTCTTAATACTTCTTGTATTTGTTCTACTAAATCATATTTAGTAATATTCAAATCAAATCCACTAGATTCTAATTTAGATAAGTCTAATAAATCATTTACTAAACCATTTAATCTATCACTTTCAGATATAATAACATTTAAATCTTTTTCTCTTTTTTCATCGTCTTTATAAGATAAATCTCTTACCTTTTCAGCATATGCTTTAATCATTGTTAAAGGCGTCTTTAAATCATGACTTACATTAGCAATTAAGTCTCTTCTTAGTTCATCTGTATTCTTCATTTCAGAGGCAGCAACCGTTAAAATATCAGCAAGTTCATTTAACTCTGCCACATCACTTTTTTCAAACTTAACATCATAGTTACCTTTTTTAAGTTCAGAAGCACTATCAATAAGTTGAACAACAGGTTTAGTTATTTGTTTACTAATAATAATGCTAATAGATGCTCCAACAAATACAAGTATAATTAATATAAGTACTAATTGTTTTTTTAGAATTTTAGTGGCCGCATCTAAGTTTTCTAAATTTGTATTTAAAACAATATAAGAGTTATCATCTATATTAATTAAATATATAATAGATTTTACATTATTAGATCCGATAACCTTTAAATACTCTCTACTTTTATCATTTTTTAATTCTTTAATTTTCTCACTAATAAAAGGATCGTCGTGTAAAATACATCCGTTATTTCTAGAGTTATAGTGAATTTCATCTTCACCCATAACATAACAAATACATATGTTTCCTTCATAAGCTACATTTTCTAAATATTTAGGTAATTCAGCCTCATTAATATTTTCTTTTATATCACGAGCAATATTACTTATATTAATAAATTGATTTCTTTCATAGAAGAAATCAAAACAAACTATTTGAAACATATAAATAGATAAAAGAATTATAAAAATAAAAAATGACATTATGTGAATTGTTCTAATTGTTAACCTATTATTTTTCATAATTAAATCTATAACCTACATTTCTAATAGTCTTAATGGTTTTTCTATATGCTCCAAGTTTACTTCTAAGAAGTTTTATATGTGCATCGATAGTCCTATCGTCTGCATCATAATCAAATCCCCATATTTTTTCTATAATAGTATCTCTTGATAATGCAATACCTTCATTCTCCATGAATAATTTTAATAATTCATATTGAGTATTTGTCATATCTACTATATTTCCATCAATAGTAACTGTATGAGAAATATTATCTATCGAAATATTCCCTACTTTAATTACATCAATTTTCTTATTTCTTTTGCCTATTACTTTAACTCTAGCCATTAATTCTTTTGGACTAAATGGTTTAGTTACATAATCATCAGCACCATAATCAAAACCTTGTAATTTATCTATCTCATCTTTTCTAGCAGATAACATAATAGTTGGTATATCTTTTATACTTTTTATTTCTTTTAAAGCACTAAAACCATCTTTTTTAGGCATCATTATATCCATAATTATTAAGTCATAATCATTCTTTTTAACAAGTTCTATAGCTTTATCTCCATCTTCAGCTAAATCATAAGTATATCCTTCACTTAAAACATATTCACCGATTAATTCCCTTATTAAAATTTCATCATCACATATAAGTATTCTCATTATGACACCTCGCTTTCTTCTTACTATACTCTATTAAGAGTAAAAATAAAAGAAAAAAGAGAATATTTACTATTCTCCTAAATCTACATTATGATAAATGTTTGTAACATCATCAATGTTTTCAAACTTTTCTAAAGCCATCTTAAATTGATCAAGTTCTTCTCCTTCAAGAGTGACTTTCTCTTTAGGATACCATCCTCTTTCATCAATTGTATATTCAACATTAGGTATTAATTCTTCTACAACATCTTTTACTTTAGAAGCATCACCTGGTTTAGCAGTAATAATTACTTCACCATCAATAGTTTCTAAGTCAACAATTTCAATACCTTTATCTAATAAAGCAAGCATTATATCATCACCATTATCGGCTTTAAATCCAATTAATGCTTCATAATCATAATTATATGAAACAGAATTAATAACACCTAAACTCTTATGTATTTTATTAAAAACTTCTCTTACATAAGCAACAGTTCTATTAACATTATCAGTTAAAGTTTCAATAATGAAAGTACTTTGTCCAGGACCAAATCCTTCATAAGTAACTTCTTGATAATCAGTACCATCATTACCTTTAGCTTTATCAATTGCTCTATTAATTATATCCATTGGAACGGCTTGATGTTTATACTTATCAACTACTCTTCTTAAAACTACATTAGTTTCAAGTTCGGGATTATTTTTAGCAGCTAAATAAACTTCCTTTGCTGCAGTACTATAAAGTTTAGCTTTAATAGCACCATTTTTTTGAATACTAGCTTTTCTTACTTCGTAAGCTCTTCCCATAATTTCAACTTCTTTCTATTGGGATTTATTTAAATCAAAGATATTTTAACACATGTCTTATATCTTTGACAACAAAAGAAAAAACGTAAATTAATACGTTTTTTATTTTAATTCGAATTTTGTTGAATCAGTGAAAATATCTGAAGTTAATTTAAGTACCTTCTTCTTTCCACCATCTTCATAATCAGCTATCATTATATCTGCTTCAGCATCTTTTAATGTTTCAGAATAAATTCTATTCAATGATCTTGCACCTAATTCAGAACTAAGAGTCTTTTCAATAAAAGCTTCAAGAAACGAATCATCATAATCAACTTCAGTATTAAATTGTTCTAAAAGTCTCTTAAATTTTCTTAACATTACACTTCTTTTTGACTTAGTAAGGACATTTCTTAATCCATCTTTATCAAGTTTTTTATAAACAAATCTATTTGGAAATCTTGCAATAAGTTCAGGCATAAAACCATTTTTAATTATATCTTTATCTGTAATGTTATAAATAATTTCTTCAGCTTGCTCATTACTAATATCTGATTTAAATCCGATTCCTTGATGATCTTTACTCTTTTTCTCAAAAATATCAGAGAAAGCTCCAAGGCCATATAAAGTCATACCTGTAGTATCCATCTTAACAGTTGAACCATATTTATCTATTTCAACATCAAATATACCACCTTCAATAACTTTTAATAAAGATTGTTGAGCCGCTTCTTTCATTTCAAGTGCACTATTTTTTAATTTATCAAATTCATCTAAAGCAAATATTGCTCTTTCATATAAAGCTGGATTTTTACCACTATCAAAATAAATTCTTTTTAAGAAATCTTCAACATCTTTACCTTTATAACCAGCAGAAGAAAGAGAAGTACTATCAAATATAGCAACAGGAATTTTATATCCTTTTGCCCATTCTCTAATTGTATTTATTGTTTCTGTTTTACCAGATCCAGTTGGTCCTATTGCTAATATATTTTCAACATCATAAGGATCTGCAGCAGTTAAATTATATGAAATAGTTTTACAAATATATTTAATTTTGTCATCATTATTCATAATTCTTTCTTTCATATATTTAATAAAATATTGAAGATCAATCTTAACTCCTAATGGATTTACATACGTACTAGGAGTGATAATTTCCTCTAAATCAGGAATAACTACTTCTTCATTAGGAACAATAATAGTTGGATTAGAAAGAACATTTAGATTTGGTTCAGATGGCATTTTATTTAATTTTGCCTTCTCTATAAAGCGAACATCTACATCTTCATTATCTATTCTAGCTTCAACAATATGTTCACGTATATTTTCCATATAAATAATCGCAGCCGTATTAGCAGCACCTCTTTCATTAGGATCAACATGGAATCTATCCATTAAATCACCTAAATCTCTTGGCGCAAAAAAATATAATTTTTCAGAACTACTTTTTCCATCACGTATTATTTCTTTTAACGCAGGAAATGTTCTTTTATTGTCCATACATGTAAATTCATTTGTTTCCTCATCAATTTTTCCAAAAGCCACTTCTTGAGGTAAAACACTATAAATGCCTCTGCTTAACTCTATTACTTGACCAATTATAACTACTTTATCATTTGGTCCATTAACGTAATTTTCTTTTTTCATGAACAACACACCACCTAAAAATTATATTGTTATTATAATAATGCAAAAAAAAAGAGTATGCAACCCTTTCTTTTATTTTTCTATATAACTACATTTAAATTATAGTAAGTACTATCAACATTTAAATAAAGAGCATATGAATGTTTATTATTTATATTAATAAATCCATCATCATTAATAGTATATGAGAATACCTTACCATCATCTCTAACAAGAATAATTACACCATTTTCATTTATATCGTAATAAATAGTGCTATTAGAATAAGATATATTTGCATCTTTATTATAAAGTTTTGAATGCATTAAATCACTTGAAACTTCATCAAATGAAAGAACATTATTCTTTGTCTCTTCTTTATTATTTGAATACTTGGTTACTTCATAATTATTAATTCCACTATTATAAAAACCATATTCAAAATTATTATTATCACTATAACCTTCAAATGTATCACTTACATTCAATATATGTCCTAAAAAGTCTATTGTTAAATAAATACCTTTCATTTTTTTATCACTACTATAATTAACAATAATCTTATCATCTATAATATTATATGAATTAACAAAATTAATTCCTTTAATATTAAGTTTTAAATTAGTCATATAATCAAATGCTCTAATAAATGACATAGAGTCATTTGAGTAAGAGTTAAAGAAAACATTTTTCTTATTATTTATTTTAATATCTTCATACAAGTTAAAATCTTCACTTTGAGTCTTAACTACTATTGTTTTAGTTATACCATTAGAAAGATTCAAAGTAACATAATTATATGTACCTTCATGTAATCCATAAAGAGGTATTACATGATTATTTGTACTATCTGTTTCACCAATATAATCATCATTTATTTCAACACCTACTTTAACAGCCTCATCAGTATAGAAAATAACTAAAGCGGATAAAGGATTAACTTCATAAGGATTTTTTAAAATATAAGGATCATCAATAGTATATTCTTTATTATTTATAACATCATTAATAGTATTGGAAATAGTATTTTGTTTACTTATAATTTCTGTTAAATTATCAGTTAACTTATGAGCATTTGGATAAAATAAATCCTCGGCTTCATAAACATTTCTATTTTCAAGAAAAGCCATTATAACCATAAAAACAATAGCAAAAACAATATATGCTATAAATGCATAACTGATATTAATATCTTTGTTTTTAAAATTAAATTTTTTCATACTATTCACCTATAATAAATTATAAATAAGTAAGTAAAAATTGTAAATAAGGGCATAAAAAAACTTTGGTCTGACTGCCAAAAGTTTTTTTACCGTAAGTACAAATGATTAAACTCTAAATATTGATCACTATTTAGATTTTGATAAACTTAGGGTTACGGTCCCTTATGATCATAAACCTAGCAGGCGTTATCCTTATGAATCACCTTACGTATCGATATTTACCATTTTCTTACATCCTATACAAGTTCTTTCCTATATAGGCATGCATAATAAATATTTGAGATTAAAATTAATTAAACGGATACACTCCGCGGGAAAGACTTCAGTCTCTCAACCTAAGGCCAGCAACACAGCTAGCAATACATAATTCAATCCATGAATTATATATAAGAAATTATTTCATTAACCTCTCAAATACTATACTAGGTTAATTTAATTATATTTGTAGTATTTTTTAATGTCAATAGATTTTTTAAAAAATTATTAATTTTGATAAAAATCAAAAACTACTCCATCTCCATCTAATTTTAGTCTAGCTTTAAATGTAGTATTCTTCTTAGAAATAAAGTTATCTAATTCATCACTTATTCCTTTTTCTAAAATTATTTCTGCTTCCTTTTTAGAAATTACTCTTCCACATAAAACAGCAGGTATTTTAAATTTACAATTTTTATAGTCCTTACAACCATAATTATATTTACCCTTTATAATGTCATTACCACATTTAGGACATTTACCTATTACTTCACCATAAAAACCTGTTGTTTCATTATCATTTCTTTTATCAAATATATCTTTTATTTCTTCTTCTGCTTGTTTTACAGCATCATTTATACTAATAGTATTATGATATACCTTCTTTAAAGCCTTACCCATTTCAGAAGTTTTATACTTATCCATACTTATTTCCATTTGAACTAAATTATTAATTAAATATTCTCCATCAGGCATAATGTAATATGTATCCTTTTTTAGTTCAATATATTTACTCTTTCGAGCATTATCAATAATACCTGTTCTTGTAGCTTCTGTACCAAGTTCTAGTCCTTCAAATATTGCTTTATAGTCTTCACTATCATCTACTTCTTCGTTATCATTTTCACTTTCTTCTTCTTGAAGTCTCTTCTTATCTTCTTTAAATGGATTCTTAAGATAATTATTAAGTGTTTCAATTGTATAATGCTTAGGTGGTGTAGTTTCTTTTTCTTTAGGTTTAAAATTAATATTTACTTCATCACCTATATTTAAATTAGGAAGTATTTTATCTTTAGCAGTAGAATCATCATACTTAGTCCAACCTGGATTAATTATTGTAGTACCTTTTAAATTAAATTCTTCATAATCTCCTACTTTAATCTTTATTTCAGTCTTTTCAATTTCACAATCGATTGAACAAAATACCGCAACAAATCTTTTAAATACTGTTTGATATACAATAAACTCATCTTCAGTTAAACTACTTTTCTTAGGTATTTTATAAGTTGGAGTTAAAGCTGAGTGAGACTCAATTTTTGCATCATCGAATATAGTTTTTTTATCTTTAAATTCAACTGGATACCCAAGATCTTTAATATTCTTTAAAATACTTTTAACTTTATCTTTTTCAGCAGTTGCTAAATACTCAGAGTTTGTTCTTGGGTATGTAAGAAAACCTTTTTCATATAAGCCTTGAACTAAACTAAGTGATTTATCCATAGGCATTTTATATTTCTTACCAAGTACATTTTGTAATTTAGATAAGGAATATAGTTTACCAGGATTAAGTTTATCTTTTTTAGTTTTCTTATCAGTTACTATTGCTTTAGAAGAATTATATTTGCTACATAACTCTTCAGCTTTATTCTTTTTATCTTTATCAAATTTCTCTTTACTTTCAAGAAGTATTTCTTCGTTATTAGTTAGTTCATTTGAATATATTCCATAGTAAATATCAGGAACAAAATTTCTAATAGCCATATCTCTATCATAAATAGCTTTTACAATAGGAATAATTACTCTACCTACTCTTAATAAAGTTCCTGTTTTAAGTGTTGCATATCTAGTTAAATTAACTCCATATAACCAATCAATATATGTTCTTGCAAATCCTTCATCAGCTAAGTTTTGATATTCATCTTCTACTTTCAAATCTTTAAGTGCTTCATTAATAGTTTCTTCTGTTTGATCAGGAAGCCATAGTCTTGTTAATTTCTTATTTGTAGTATTTATATTATTAGTAATTAATCTAACAATAACTTCTCCTTCTCTATCGGCATCTCCTGCATTAACTATTTCATCAACATTATCTTTTTCACATAAATTTTTAATTATATTAAATTGTTTTAAAACACCTTTATCAATTTGTTTATTAGTATCTTTTTTTAAATTAAATTTAAATTCATCAGGAAAACATGGAAGGTTATCCATACTCCATCTACCCGTTGCACTTTCATGACCAGGATAGTCTTCTATATCAGCAAGAGTAAATAAATGACCAAATGCCCAGGTAACATAGTACTCATCATTATAAAAATAACCATCAGCTTTTTTCATATTACCTATTGCACTTGTTATATTACGAGCAAGACTAGGTTTTTCAGCAATAATAACTTTCATTTATTCACTTCCTTCCATTTTAATCGCATAGATATTATAACATAAAAACTATCCAATCATTAAAAAAAGGATGAATAAATCATCCATTAAAAACTTTCCCTTTAAAATTATAAAGAACTGTATCTTCATAACTATTTAAATTTAATTTATGTAATTTACAATCAAACTCAGCATCTTCTTCTCCACTATAATTATCAGAATCTACGTAATATAAAGAATTAACAATTATATAAGGTAGCACCGTATATTTTAGATCCTGATATTGAAAGGCAAAATATAAAGGATTAATTTCTTTTTTTAGTTTTCCTTCTTTTGAATAGAAACTTATATTAAGGCCTAATCCATGTTCTATGTCACAATTACCAGTTTCAAATATAACTACTTCATCATCACTACCATAAATTTCATATGAGCCACAAGAAACACTAGTATTTTTAGTTTTTATATTAACATTATCAACTTTTCCTTCAGCAATATACCACGGATCATTAACATCATCCATATCAACCGGAAGACATTTATAAGATATTTTATGGTTCTTATAATCAAATGATACATCACTACTATCTTGGCATTTTGTATATTCATCTAAGTTAATCTTATAATACTTTTCACCAAGTAAATCATTCCCTTCAAAAGGATTAAAGTTTTTTGGAGCACGTGATAAATAATTCAATAACTCATAATCGGCTCTTCTAGTACCACTAGTAATATTTTCGGTATTTGTAGATTTGCTAGTAGTACAAATATTTCCTTCACATTCATTACTAGTATTGCTATCTTTTTTAGAATTGTTCAAAAAACCAAAATAATAAACACATCCACCTAAAGCAGCAACAATAAATATAACAATTAAGATAATTGTAAACTTATTTGATTTCTTAGGTTTATCTTCATGAATAATTTCATTGTTAATTACATCTATGTTTTCAACATTATTTTGTTCCAATCGAGTATTAACCTCAATCTCATTTTGAGTCTCAGGTGTATTATTTTGTTCTACTGTGTTATTAGATAATTCGTCTTTCATATTATCACCATCTAAAGTATAACAAAAGAAGAATAAAAACAAAAGGAACACTAATTAAGTGTTCCTAATTTTTTCTATTATTTAATTCTTGATAATAAAGAACTACCTCAGGATCATAATATCTAATTTGACCACTAGGTAACATAAGCATTCTTTCAATACCTAAATTATCTACAAACTCAGGATTATGAGATACAACTAACATAGTACCTTCATAATCTTTAAAAGTATCTGCAATTATCTTTTGAGTCTCAGGATCTAAATGGTTAGTTGGTTCATCAAGTATTAGTAAATTTGCTCCCGATAAAGCAAGTTTAGCTAATGCAACACGACTTCTCTCTCCGGGAGATAAAACTTTTATTTGTTTAAATACATCATCACCTGAGAATAAAAAATTACCTAAGAAACTTCTAATTTCATTTATTGATAAACCACTATTCTTAAAGTTATCAATAATAGTTTTATCGCCTTCTAAAAGTTCATGCTCTTGAGCATAATATCCTATTTCTGTTTTATCTGACTTAGTAATTGTTCCACTAATAGGTTCTAAATAACCCATAAGAAGTTTCAATAAAGTAGATTTACCAATACCATTTTCTCCAACAATTAAAAACTTTTCACCACGACTTAAATCAAATGTTAAATCATTAATTAGTATATTATCCTTATTATAACCAAATGTTAAATTATCTACTTTTATTGGCACAACACCACTTGGATGATTAATACTTACTTTAAAACTAGTAAATTTCTTTTTCTTTTCTAATACTACCTTTTCTTTTTCAAGACGCTCTAACTTCTTTATTCTATCCTTAGCAATATTAGCTTTCTTTTCATTACCACCTATATACTTGGCTATTATTCTTTTTAATTTTTCTTCTTCAACTAATTGTTTTTCAAGTAAACGTTCTTGAGTCTTTAGTCTTTCATTTCTAAGGCGCATATACTTCTCATAGTTTCCTGGATATAGTTCCATCTTATGAGTTGTTTTATCTACATATAAAATACTATTAGTTACTTCATTTAAAAAATCTACATCATGAGAAATAGTAAGTACTGTACCTTTATAATTTTTTAAATAGTCAATTATATAATCTTTAGTATCTAAATCTAAATGGTTAGTTGGTTCATCTAAAAGAATAACTTCAGGATTAGAATATAAAAGACGCGCAAATGCTATCTTACTCTTTTGACCACCTGATAAATTAGATAATTTCATATCTAAAAGTTCATTATCGATATGCATTCCATCTATTATTTTAAGTAAAATACTTTCAGCACTATATTGATCATAATATTCTA
>OCVV012867460.1_pt1 | contig 72131 bp, 67 predicted proteins | sample 1539721 | NCBI WGS metagenome assembly OCVV01 (sample SAMN02144230, study PRJEB22623) | gut metagenome | biome: sheep rumen | host: Ovis aries | place: New Zealand
GGACAGAGTAGAGGAGTGTGAGACGATGATGGCGAGAATCAATGAGGCGTATGAGAAAATTAGAAATTAAGAATTAAAAGTGAAGAATGAAGAATTGATGCTTTGGCACACTTTTTGCTGTAACATATTGGTATTTAGATGTAGAATCGTTGAGATACCCATACGTAAAAGCAGATACTAAGGAATGAAGAAAGTGTAGGCGAGGTCGAAAGACTTCGCTTTTTTTATAAAAATGCGGTTTTTTGTTAATAAATGTTAATAAATAGGATGCGGAGTCGTATGAAGTGTAAAAACAAATTTCTATTTTTGTAGAAAATGTGTTCAGACGATGAAAAAAGTTATTTTTTTTATAGCTGTTGCAGTGACAATTCTGTCTTCATGTAAGAATGTTTCAAACGCAACTGTTGATGATATACAGAAGGCGTGCGAAAAAGAAGATTGGCTCACAGTAAAGGAGATGTGTGATGCGTATATGAAGAAGGATAAGTCTAATCCAGTTGTCTTTAAATGTCTTGGTGACGCATATCTAGGCTTGAATGATTCCGCATTCGCTCAATATAGTTATGATCAGGCTATTGCTCTCGACAGTATGTATGTCGACGCAATGGTATGCTCTGCAGAGGTGCTTATGAATGGAGGCTCTGCACCGTTGGCAATTTCACGTCTTAGAACCCAGATGGAATACATTCCAGATAATGCCAAACTTCATAATGCTTTAGGTTGTGCTTTCCGTATGGCAGGGAATGACAATGAGGCACAGGCTAATTTTGAACGTTCTGTATTACTTGATCCGCATTATGTGTCAGCCCGTAGAAATCTTGCTGTAGTGCAGATATACAACCGTGATTTGGAAGACGCGATACTAAATTTGGAGACCGCACTCGACGAGAATCCAAACCAAGCTGACGTATATAACTATATGGGTCTTGCTTATGCGTATAAAAGTGAACCTGAAGAGGCGGAAAAATTGTTTTTGAAGTCTATTTCTATTGATAAAAAATATCTTCCTGCAATTGAAAATTTGGCATTTCACTATGAACATAATGGCGATCTTGTAAAGGCAAAAAAATATTATGAGATGGCGGCCAAATTAGGTAGTGAAAATGCTATAGACATGTTGAAAAATAGCAAATTCGGCAAGTGATGAGTAAAGAAATAATATTCAAACGATTGTCAAAATATTATGGATTTGCTATCCTGGAATTGTTTATTTGTAGGAGTTACGTAAATAGAGGATAAATATGAGGGCTAAAATGAAAAATATTAGGGTATTAGGTTCTTTGATGGGAGTCGTTTCTTTGATAAGCTGTGGGGATACATGTAATTCTAATGCAGATTTAGAGAAAATCACGGCATCTCTTTCGGAGCAGCAATGTGCCGTCGCTAATGATAATACAGTTGAGACTTTTAATGTAGAAGATGAGGGCTTTAAGGTAGTCGACATGGGACTATCTGTGAGGTGGGCATCTTGCAACTTGGGAGCTACCACATCAGAACAGTCTGGCAATTATTATGCTTGGGGAGAGTTGAATAAAAAATCTAATTACAACGCAAACAATTCTGCGACTTATTCCTATTCGCTTTCTGAATTGAAATCTAAAAAAGTGATCGATTCTGACAACAAACTCCTTTCTTCAAAAGATGCGGCAAGCATGAATTTGGGAAAGAATTGGCGTATGCCTACAAGGGAAGAGGCAGAGGAATTGATAAAAAAGTGTAAGTGGGAGTGGGGATTAAAAAATGGTGTGAAAGGCTATAAAGTGACAGGACCTAATGGGAAATGTATATTTCTTCCAGCAAAAGGATATTTCTTCGGATCCCAGTTATATGACACTGATGAGACAGGTAACTATTGGACATCGACTGGCTATGATAATGGAAATTTCTCTTATGCGTTAGATTTCTCACGACGCCGGCCTAAGGTGGCAAGTAGCGGCAGAAGCGGAGGCCGTTGTATTCGTCCTGTATGTGAAAAATAATATTATATGTATCTGTGGGCATCTTTCGTGGATGCCTTTTTTGTTTGTAGACAAATGGATTAGCTGGCTCTTACTGTTAAAAAAACATAAAACATCATGACTTTTTGTGTTGCGGATAGAATAGTCTAGAAAAAAAAGTCATATTTTCGTGTCGTCGAAAAATAACAAAAAAATAATTAATAACGTCGGAGACTTTTGTTGAATATGCAGGAATTAATCAGATTTATTTGTGTGGTGTGGAAGTAGTCTGTCCGCTTGTCAAGTGGATGTTGATTTTGTTAGTTCCCTGTTAATTTTTATAATTTTAGTTAGTTTTTATGAAAAGTAAATTTTTAATTGTATTCGGCTTGCTTCTGGCAAATGTATGTGCATCAGCACAGAATTATTTCGGTGTGACGGGAGGATGCAATCTTAGTCATATACATGATAAAGACTTTTTTGATGTTGATTACTATAGTAAGATTGGATTCAATGTAGGTGTCGCATACGAACATCGTTTTAGGAATTCAGGAAATAATTATCCGTTTATCGACGCAAGTATCCTTTATTCATTGGAACAATATTCTTTTGCATATAAGGATAGATCGATTGATCCTTATGATATGGTTTTGACTTCTGGAGGCTATGAACCTATAGTCAAGGAGAAGTATTTGAAAGTCCCGGTTGGTGTAGGTTTCAATTTCCAACTTGCGGAAAAATTTGGCTTGGCTCCAAAGGTTTATGGTATTTTGGATGCCACTATAGATAGGTTTGGTATGGATCCTATATTTGCTTTTGGTGGTGGCATGAATTTGAATGTTGGAGAATCTTTCCAAATAGGCATAGGTTACGATTTGAATCATAGTTTTAGTCGGTCTTGTGAATCTGGCAAAGACTGGATTGGAAACTTTCATGCCAACTTGACATATTATATCTTCTCAAAGTAAGATGAATTGCTAATTTTGGAGGAGACGTTGGGTATGCAACGTCTCCTTTTTGCATCTTCTCAAAAATATGCAGGTTAGCTATCCATCCGCCATCGACTAACGTTTTTTCCCTCTCCATTTTAATATTTCCCCAAAAAGAAGTATTTTTGCCAAAACACAGATTTATACCATAGAGAGTGATAGAAAAAATCATAGAACTGGAAGTGGCAGACCCCACTATTTTCTACGGAGTTAACAATTCTAACATCCGTCTGATTAAGGATTTGTATCCCAAAGTCAAAATCGTAGCCAGAGGTACGGCAATCAAAATCCATGGCGATGAGGAAGAAATCGCTTTAATTGAGGAGGTGATTGGCAAACTGGAAAAATACTGCGCCACTTATAATAAGTTGACGGAGGAGGTCATCATCGACTATATCAAGGGTAGTGAACCTAAAATTCAGGTGGAGAACAATCTGATTATCTATGGTATAAGCGGCAAACCAATCACTGCCCGCACTCCTACACAGAAAAAATTCATGGCGGCCTACGAGAAGAACGACCTTATCTTCTCTATCGGTCCTGCTGGTAGTGGAAAAACGTATATCGCTATCGCCACTGCTGTAAGAGCTTTGAAAAACAAAGAGGTGAAAAAGATTGTGTTGAGCCGCCCTGCTGTGGAGGCTGGTGAAAAACTCGGTTTTCTTCCAGGTGATATGAAGGAGAAGATAGATCCGTATTTGCAGCCTCTTTACGACGCGTTGCAGGATATGATCCCTGGAGCAAAACTGAAAGAGTATATGGAGAACGGAATCATCCAGATAGCTCCGTTGGCTTTTATGCGCGGTCGTACTCTTTCCGACGCTTTTATCATCCTTGATGAGGCTCAAAACACCACCACTCAGCAGATAAAGATGTTCCTTACCCGTATGGGTGAGCATAGTAAGATAGTGGTGACGGGAGACATGACTCAGATCGATCTTCCTGCAAAGGAACGTTCGGGATTAGGTGAGGCTTTACGTGTGCTTAAGAATGTCGATGGAGTGGCTAAGATTGAGTTTAATGCCAAGGATATCATCCGCCACAAACTTGTGCAGAAGATCGTGGAGGCGTATGCAAAGCACGACGCAAAGAAGGCGAAAAAGATTATACCGCTCACCCCAAAAGATGACGATGAGTAATATCCAGTAGACGGGAGTATGTTTCTACATAAGTTGTCTATATATAATTTCCGCAATATCCGCAGGTCCGACCTCACATTTGCCAAGCATATCAACTGCTTCATCGGCAAAAACGGTGTCGGCAAGACAAATATTATCGACTCAATCTATTATCTGTCGTTTTCAAAGAGTCCGTCAAATCGCGACGACAAGGATAATATCACATTTGAGGAGACTGGCTTCCAGTTGAAAGCCCATTATCATCGTGCAGAATCTGAATTCGACATCTCTTGCGCACTCGACAAGGGAAGAAAGATGCTCAAGAGGGATGGCAAAGAGTATGAGAAAGTGTCAGACCATATCGGTTTGATTCCAGCGATATTGGTGGCACCGAAGGACATTGAGATTATCCAAGGAGCATCGGAGGAGCGACGCAAGTTTATCGACGGCTGTATCTCTCAGTTCGACCGCAAATACCTGGATGCTCTGCTTGTCTATAAAAACGCCTTGCGTGGAAGAAACGCACTGCTGACATCGCAGACATATGTCGACCCGATCATTTTTGAAAGTTATGAGGATAAACTCGCGTCGGCTGGAATATTTCTTAGAGACGCACGCCAGCAATTTATAGAGACGTTCAAAGGGAAGGTGGATGAGGTGTATCGCAAAATATCCTACGATACGGAGGAGGGTGAGGGTGTCGATATAGAATACCGTTCACAGACGATGGAGTCGGATTATCTCACTATGCTCCGCACATTGCGTGGGGAAGACCAGCGTCGAGGCTTCACGACGTGGGGAGTGCATCGAGATGACTATAATTTCAAACGGACAGGACGAAAGATTAAGAAAATCGCGTCGCAGGGAGAAATGAAGACGATGCTTCTGGCTTTGAAATTCGCATGGATAGACATGTTTGTGGCTAAAAGCGACGTCAAACCAATCCTTCTTCTTGATGATATTTTTGACAAACTGGATGAACATCGTATGGCGAGAATCATCGAATTCATCAGTGATTCCAACCGTACTGGGCAAGTGTTTATTTCCGACACCAACAGAGAACATATAACTCTTCTTCTTGAAAAGACCACCAACATTTCCTACACGGTCTACGAAATAAATGAAAATGATGGCCTGAGCGAGGACAAGGCGGTGAAAGTGATGGAGAAATGAAAAGAAAGAACGCAATGACAATCAATTCTGTGCTGGAGAATTATGTGCATAGGGTGAAACTTGACGAGGATATGCTCGCGCTCGACATTGAACGGGTGTGGCCGGAAATTGTCGGAGAGGAGTTCGTGAAATATACGCAGGGAATGACGATGAAAAACAAACAGTTGTACGTCACGATGCTTTCTCCGGCGGCGAGCAACGAACTGATGATGCGTCGCAGTGAGATTTTGAAGAAGATTCACGAAAAATTTGATATTGATTCTACTGTGTTGTCGGCTGTACATTTCTGACAAACGTAGATGGATTATACAAAAAAATACGAAAATGGAAGATTTAGAAAACATACGCTTCAACCATAGCGTCGACATACAGATCAGATTCAACGACATCGACCAGCTTGGACATGTCAACAATGCTTCGCAAATCTCTTTTCTGGACTATGGAAAGGTCCGCTATTTTGAGGCGATGAACAATGGGGTCGTTGATTGGAAAGACGCACAGTTTGTGATCGTGAATATCAATGTCAGCTACGTCGACCAGATTTTTATGAATGATAATATTGAAGTCCGCACTAAGATAACAGAGATTGGCAACAAAAGTATCAAGCTTCTTCAATTGATTGTGGATAAGGATAAAGGAAACATTAAAACCATTTGCCACGGAGTGATGTGTGCTTTTGATATGGCTACCCAGCAATCAGTGTTGGTCTCTCAGAAATGGCGTGATAAAATCAACAAATTTGAACTCGGTTCGGCGAATTGAGCCTCTCAATTCTACAGTTCACACTACTTCTCCCATAATCAAGCTTTTAGACAGATGGATTACGTCGAATGCAAACAGACGTTTTCCTAGGTCTTTTATTGAAGCCCCGAAGTGATAAACGGTTTCATCAATGATTAGGAAACGGTCGTGAAAATTAGTTTTGTATTGAAAAATGTTGATGCGACGACATTTTCCATATTCCGTCTCATGGTTGTGTTGTAGAGTTAGTATGTTGTTGTTGACTTTTTCTGTATAGATGGTAGCGGACACGTTTCTTTGTCTTGCCTCAAGAATATGCAGAGTGTCAGAACCTATGTATGGGTCAATTAAAATTACCTCATGTTTGGCACTTTTTATAATCATTTCTGCTACTTCACGTCCTTCCAGCAGATGACCTTCGAAGACGCAACCTTCGTGAGACGGTATGTTTGTGCGAACGAAGAAATCTATCTGTTGCTGATGCTCGTCCAGACGCTTTTCTATTTGGAGAAATCTGTTATCCGTGTATCCTTGTAGTTCCACAAGTTGACGGTTGACAGAATACCCACGGAGAAGATAATCTTTGAGAATTTTGTTTGCCCATTGTCGAAATTTTGTCGCGTTTTTACTGTTGACTCTATATCCAACTGAAAGAATGGCATCTAAACTGTAGAATTGAGTTTTGTATGATTTGCCGTCTGCCGCAGTATATTCCAAAATGGAATGAACTGAGGCTTTATTTAATTCTCCTTCTTTGAAAATATTGTTCAAATGTTTTGAAACAGCTGGTTGTTTGACTCCAAACAATTCAGCCATCTGTTGTTATGTTAGCCAAACCGTGTCGTTTTCGATTTGTACTTCTAGTTTCAAACTTTCGTTGGGTTGGTAGAGGATTATTTCCCCCTTGCATGATTTTGTCTTGTTACTATCCATATAAGTTTTGATTAAAATTTGAAATCGAGTGCAAAGATATAGATTTCCGATTGATTTCAAAGGAAATAAGAAACTTTATAAATCGAAAAAGAAATTGCTGCCAGCCGTCTTATTTCTTGAATTTTCTCCTGTATGTGGCATACAAATCCATGATGTCGTCTACATAATCAGCCGTTTCCGAACCACGAAGATATCCGCATTTGACAGATGGCAGATTGTAGTAGTCTGGAGAAGCCAGCAGCCTGACATATCTCTTCACCACTTTCCACTCAGCTGGATTCTCTCCGTGGAGTTCACACAATGTTTGCGCGTCACGGATATGTCCGAGACCGGCGTTATACGCTGCGAGGGTCAGACGGATGCGGTCGTCATTGGTACGCGCGGACTGCATGAGTTGGTATGTGCGGCTGAGGTATTCGATTCCCAACCGTAGGTTTTCCTCTGGTTCCAACATCGTTTTGGGGTCAGCTCCAAGTGCCAGCATAGTCTCTGTCATTAGCTGCATCAGACCTTTTGCCCCGGCAAAACTTCCTGCGTTCGGGTTGAAACGTGATTCTGTGTAAGCGATGGCAGACAGGAGACGCCAGTCCCAGATTGTGCTGTCAGCTTGTTTTTTGAAAATAGAGTCGTAGACGGAAATATGTTTGTCGTCGATGAAGATAGGCACATCTTTTTTTACATCTTTGGCAACCTTCGGCTCGTAGTATTTTGTATATAGTTTGTTGATCGACTTTTCGTTGTCTGAGAAATAGCTGTTGATCTCTTTTAGAAGAACTGAATCATTTTTGGCTACAGCCCATGCGTTACGTTGAGGGTGAGACACTTCAAGATGAATGTCGAGGTTTCTATAGTAGCGACGTTGAAGCTGGGCGATGTCGTTGTCGCATACCGTCATTTCAATCTCTCCTTTGCTCACCATTTTGATGAGAGCCTCCTCGTTGTAATCTGTGGAGACGGCGTTGATTTCCATGCCTCCTCCTATTTCGTCGTTAAGGTTGAGCAGACGGTGGTGATATTTTGATCCCTGCACCACAGTGATTTTTTTGCCGATTAGGTCGAGCACATCCTGTTTCTGTTTGTTGGACTTCCTCTTCTTCTGCACAATCACCTGATGTGTTATTGTCTCCTTGTCGACAAAATCCATCTTCTCTTTATTGGCTTTGTTGATCACGACTGGAAATGCCAACACGTCGGCAGAATCGCCAAGCATTGAAATCAGCTCTTCGTTGCTTTTCGCCACTTTTACCACAAGACGTTTGCCCATCTTTTCCGCCAACCCTTTGCTTAGCTCATAGTCGTATCCCATCTCGTGACCTCCTCGAAGAGTATAGTATGATGTGGAGCGAGAAATTGTGGCGACACGAAGAATGGAGTCTGGAGTCGACACACACTGATTCTGCGACGAATTTTGGTTGTCCGCCGATTTGTTGCAACATGTTAGCAACAACAATGTCGATATGAAAGTGACCAATTTTTTCATCTGCATCAGTGTTAATTAAATGCAAAATAGCAATAAAATAAATAATGACAAACAAAAAAATGGAATAATGGTGTTTTTTCTGGACTTAATGAAAATTTTGATGAAAAAAAGGAGCGGAATTTGTAAAGGTTCGTTTTGTATTTGTGAAAATCTTGCGTTACTTTTGTGGAATATAGAACTAAAAATAATATCTGATGACGAATAATATTTTTAAGAATATATTGCTGACTTCGATGTCTGCGGCTTTATGTTGTTGTTCTGTAGAGAAAAAAGGTGAAACTACAACTGCAGACTCTGGTTTTGCAACTTCTGTTTTGGCTTTCGACACTGTCGGTCATATCTTTTCCGACACTCTTAATCCACAGTTTATGTACTCTTACAATCTTAAAATTCCCAATGAGGGTATATCTCCGTGTGCCGACTCTATTAGATTGTCGATGATCGCTGAAGCTACTGGCGTTCGTACAAATGATATTCAGCTTGCAAGAGAAAAGAAGATAGCGTCGCTCGCTGTGATGGAAGAAGAAGACGTTGCTGCTTATAGAGGAATGTTTTCTTCGTCGGAAACACCTTGCGTATATGAATGCACTGCTGATAAGGTGTTTGAAGATGAAGATATCTACAATTCCGTCTTCACGGCTTATTCTTATATGGGTGGGGCTCATGGATACTACTATGCGGATTTTAAGATTTGGGACAAGACAAATGCGAAGCGATTGTCTCTTGAGGATATTTTCGTAGACGATTCAAAATCCAAACTTACGGAGATGATCCTTGATACTCTTTGCAGGATGATGGATGTAAAGGGACATGAAAATCTGACTGACGCTGGCATACCTGATGTGAAAGATGTCGCTCCAAACAACAGTATATTGGTGTCTGCTGATTCGTTGAGTTTCAACTACAAGCCTTATGAGATCGCTGCTTATGCTGTCGGTCCAATTGAAGTGAGGTTTTCATTCGCTGATTTGAAACCATTGATGAGAACAGATTCTCCTCTGTATAAATTTGCTGAATAATGAAGAATTTGTTGATTTATTGTTTTGCAGTTGCATTTTTTGTGTCTTGCAATACAAAATCTTCCGAAATTTCAGTACCAGATACTGTGGCTGATTCGATACAGATAGTCTTGGACACAGCAGCGAAGGATTCCGTCCTTCCTGACACTCCGAAGACTTTGTTGTATGACACTGAGATTTTCATCTATGACACTGCATATTTTGTGGATCCGAATCAGCCGCTGCATAAATTTGTGAAATACAAGGCGGTGCTGGCGATGCCTGCAAGAAATGATTCAGATAAGTTGGTGAGAGACATCCGTTTCGACGTGATGAATTTTGCTACAGAGAGGTTGATGACAGATCCAATCGTCGCGACGACGGGGTATTTCGCTTCTGTCGCCACAAGGTTTAAGACAGAGTTCCGTGCGGCTGACGAATTTTCCAAGAGCCGTTATTTTGATTGGACTGTGGCGAGATTCACGAAAAACACCTATCAGGATTCCAGACTTTATTGTATGGCGAAAGGTATATATGAAAACACTGGAAGCACTCCACTATTTGGATTGTCGTACAGTAACTGGGACAAGAAGTTGAAGGAAAAGGTGGAATACGAAGATCTGTTTTCTGAAAAAGATGTGGAGGATATCCGTAATGTGCTGGTCGGCTGTATGGTGAAGAAATATGGAGTTGTGAATGAGGATTCGCTTGCTTCGAAGGGTATATCTGTCGAACAAATCGCACCCAGCCGGAAATTTTTGTTGACGAAGGATACCATTTATTTTGTCTATTCTCCATATGAACTTGGAATGGAAGCGGAAAGAAGTGTCAGAATTCCCGTCGCTAACAAACAATTACGTCAATTCATGGACACTACAAAGTCTATTGTGAGATATTTATTAGAAGATTAAATTATGGCTGACATATCTATTATAGAAAAATATTTCCCGAATCTTTCGGATGTGCAGAAATCTCAGTTTGCAGCCCTGGATGCTCTTTATCAGGACTGGAACTCAAAAATCAATGTGATTTCCCGCAAGGATATGGACAATTTTTATGAGCATCATGTGCTTCATTCGTTGGGAATAGCAAAATTCACGGATTTCGCGGATGGCACGGAGATTCTTGACCTTGGTACAGGAGGAGGGTTTCCGGCAATTCCGTTGGCGATCATTTTCCCTAATGTCTCTTTTCATGCAATTGACGGAGTAGGGAAGAAGATAAAGGTTTTGAATGCGGTGGCTGAGTCGATCGGCTTGACGAATATAAAAGGTGAACATTTGCGTGCGGAGGATGTGAAGGCAAAATACGACTATGTGGTGAGTCGTGCAGTGATGCAGATGCCAGACTTGATGAAGTTGGCGCGTCCACTATTGAAACCAGTTGCGTCGTCGGCTCTTCCTGTCGGAGTGATAGCATTGAAAGGTGGAGATTTGACAGAAGAATTGAAACCATTAGGAAGAAACGCAATGAGCGAATCTCTGACTAACTATTTCGATGAGGAGTTTTTCTCTACAAAGAGTGTGGTGTATGTTATGAAATAATAGTGATGAATTTTGTAGAAGAACCGAAATTTGCGGCGAGAAGAAGGATGATGGTAGCACAGCTCAAAACAAATAAGTTTGCTTTTGCGGCTGATGTTTTGGATGCAATCTCACGAGTGCCACGTCACTTGTTTTGCCAACCGATGTATATAGCTTCAGCCTATGAGGATGTGACGTTGCCCATTGCCGCAAAACAGACGATTTCCCAGCCATCCACAGTGGCACGACAAATGTCGTTGCTGGAGCTGAAGCCTGGGGAGAAAGTGTTGGAGATAGGCACAGGCAGTGGGTATCAGACCGCTTGCTTGGAGGCATTAGGAGCGGAGGTTTATTCGATAGAGCGTCAGAAAGTGTTGTATGATCTTACGTCTGCTCTTTTCAAGAAATTGAATGTCAAAGTCAATAATATTTGTGGCGACGGTTATCTCGGAATGCCTGAGCATGCCCCGTTTGACAAAATCATAGTGACTGCTGGAGCTTTTCAGTTTCCTCCTAAGCTTATGGCTCAGTTGAAAGTAGGAGGAATGATGATAATTCCTGTTGAGGATAAGTCGGGAGTCAGCAATATGTATCGGGTGAGACGTGTTGATGAAACTCATTTCGATGTAGATAAATTAGAAGAATGCAATTTTGTGCCGATGCTAAGTGGCGTCAACAATGCGTTGTAGCATCTTGACTGAAATCTCTTTGAATAAAATTTAACGGGCTTCTTAATAAAGATCCAAAATATCTGATAAATATGTTGTTGAAAATATGTAGATGAAATATATGCTTAGAAAAGATGTTTTTGCGAAATCTTTATTTATTTTTGACAGAAGCGAAAAGCATAAAAGATTTAATTATATTGATTTGTGAACTCGGGTGGAGAACCCCTTAAAAACTTGATGCTATGAAAAAATTAAAGTTACTACTGTTTTCTGCGCTTGCACTTGCAACCAACAGCATTTTTGCAGAGTCTAGAACCTTTGATGAGATCCAAACTATAGCGAACAAAACACTTGTCAATTCTGGCAATGTTTATCTTGCGGATGTCAAAACGGCGAATGGAGACACTGTCTGCTACACATTCAAAGGGAATAACGGTGGATATGCTATTGTCTCAGCAGATACTCGTGTTCCTGGCCTTCTTGCGTATAGCAAAGATGGAGAAATCAATCAGGAGTTGCAGGAAATGCTCAATGTCTTTGTGGAGAATATAGACAAAAACCGACATCAAAATATAGAGCTCTCTTCGTCGACATCAGAATTGAGAGCGACACGTATTACAGATAGCCCAATTGCACCGTTGCTTAAAAATATCGCGTGGGGACAATATGCCCCATTCAACTTGAACGCGCCAACAATAAAAGGTACACAGTCACCTGTTGGTTGCTCGGCTACAGCCATTGCGCAGCTTTTGACATATTATCGTTATCCTGCCGCTACTCTTTCCGACATTCCTGCTTACACCACCAAGACTGAAAAAATAGATATCCCAGGTGTGGAAAGGGGAACAAAGTTTGATTGGGACAACATATTGGATACGTATGAGGAAGGATACACAGAAGCCCAGGCAAAGGCAGCTTCCGATTTAGTGTCTGTAGTAGACGCTGCTGCAGAAATGGATTACGGAGAAGAAGAGAGTGCTTGCTACAAGACATGTGTTGAGGAACTTGTCAATGTGTTTGGCTTTGATCCAGATTTGATTCGCATATCTTATCGTGCCGGCTATACATTTGAAGAATGGTCGCATCTTATTTACAAAGAGTTGAAAGAAAACCGTCCGGTCCTTATGGCAGGATCTTCGATGACAAAAGGACATAGATTCCTGTGTGATGGTATAGATGAAAATGGATTGTTCCACATTAATTGGGGATGGAACGGACATTACAATGGCTATTATGATTTGGCAATATTGAATCCAAACACCACGACGGAAGTGGGTTCAAGTGAGACAAATGATGGCTATTCTAAAGGTAATTATATCATTTATGGCATTGTGCCAGACAACGGAGTCGCAGATGTTATAGATAAATCTACGGTGATTGAAGCTGTTGGCGTATCATACGTGTTGTCAGAAAACAAATTTTTTCAGTTCTATTCTTATGTGAACAATTCTCTTGAAGAGAAAAAAATAAGATTGTCGAGCGGATATATAGATGAAAATGGAAATGTTGTTAATATAGGATTCTCAGAAGATTCAGTAGTGGTCTCTCCTTTCTTTGTCTATAATCAGGAACGTGTTTATAACCTAAATGTTTCTGGATTCCAAGAGGGCAAGATTTATAAGGTGGGCTTGATAGAAAGCGAGGATGGAAAAACGTGGATTCCAAGTGTCGGATTCAACAACGTCAACCTCATGTATACAGTAAAAGATGGGGTGGTGACTGTGGTGGAAGATTATGAGATATCAGCATCTGTTGAGATGACAGATTTCAATTCGACTAATCAGTATGCCCATGGCACAATCCATTTGCGTAATACAGGCAGCAGAGAATACTATAATGCTGTTTATCTGTTTACAAATTCAGTAGATACATTTCCTGAATACAGCTCGTTTGGCTCTTATGTCACAATCGAATCCGAAGATAGTAGTGAGGTGGATTTTAAGTTTGTGCCAATATCAGACTCGGTTTATTATTGGTTGACTGATTCTAAAAAGAATGTTCTGACAAAAGGAATCGCTTATAAGAGCAATAAAGAGTTCCGTCTAACAGCCTCGGTTGTGATAGACACAACTGACGCAGGAGCATTTGTTTGCCGACTAAAAGTGAAGAATGAGGGAGACGCTTATTATGACAACCTCGTGATTATCACTCTCAATCATGAAAGCGGATTTTATACCGTCAAGCCACATCTTTATTTGAAGCCTGGAGAGGAGACGACGATCAGCAATATTATCCCTAACGAATTTGAGTATTCACGCTATACGGTCTACGACTGTAATGGAGCTTTGTTGGTGATTGACAATATGGGTGGTGGCTTGGCAAACAGTGGAGAGGTGTCGGTGAACTTTAATTGCAACAGGTATAGGAGCTCTGATCAGATAGTGGAGGGCAACCTCATTATCAACAATGGAACATCCGAACAGCATTCGGCGACATATATTCTTGAAATAGACACTACAGGAAATTTTGATGGCAGAGAGATAGCTTCTTATACTGTTGAAATCCCTGCTCATTCTCTTAAAAATATACCTTTGTCTCTTGCCGTTGGTAGTGATACATGTAATTTGATCATCTATAAAAAAGGAGATTTGAGAAGACAACGTTACACGGTTATTGCTCAGAAAGACTTTGGAACAGAGATCGCAGAGACGGTGGCGTCAGACAATAGTAGCTTGAAAATATGGATAATGGATGGCTCTATTGTGGCTGAGGCTATAGATGATGCATCCCTTCGAATCTCAACGATTGACGGACGTGTCTTAGTCTCTCGTCGTCTTCATAAGGGTGATATTTTCCGACAGGATTTCCCTTCTGCTATTTATATAGTGAATGGACGAAAGATACTTGTCAGAAAATGAGGAATGCGGAAGAAGCAATCTCCAATGCACATTGATAAAAAAAGAGCCTTTGGATTCAGTCCAAGGGCTCTTTTTATATCTCTGTCCAAAATATCTTGCTTTGTATTTGAACTTTTATTTGCCTTTTTTGAATTTGTTCTTGATTTCAGGATAGTCCAAAAGGAAAGGGAAATCATCCACCACATTGGCATAGACTTTGTAGTTCTTATTGATTTCCGGAAGCATCTGCAAGAATATAGTTTCAGCATATTCGTTCTTCTTGTTAGAGTATTCCAACGCTTTAGTCAGGAACAGATTCCTGTAGGAATTGTTACGAAGATAGTTGAACAAAGCTTTGCTTTCACGTTCAGAACATGCATTTGCGTTTCCTAATTCTATATTGTTGAGATACTCTCTCCATAATGCTACCGTCATCAAAATGTTCTTTTCCATCTTGTTGACATATTCAGAAGTGACGCAACTGTCTGGCATTTCGGATTCTGGTGACATTGACAGCTGCTGATGTAGAATATCCGTAAATTCTTTTGGAGCGTAAATGGAGTCAATCTGCTCCATGGAGAAATCCAAATCGTAGTAGCTTTCCGAGAATTTCACAAGTTTCAAAGATCTGTCATAGTATTCCTCATGCACGTATGTGTATGGAGTATAGAAACTGTACACATATATGGAGTCTGCCATTTTCTCCAATTTTACCTTACGGGTGCCCTGCAATGTATGTGTATGTGTGATTGGAATGTAACCCGGCGGCTTTGGCTCTGTCGAATAGATCACTCTGGCATCGGTGTTTACCGAAAGATAGCATCTTCCTACTGTGTCTGCCTCATTCTCAAACATAATAAGTTCGCCATCCTTTACAAGGAATCTGAATTTACGTTGGTTGAGAATAGTTTTGTGTTGAGATGAGTAGTAATAGAGTGTTTCGTCTCTATAATGATTTTTCTCATTGTAGATTATTGCCATATAATCCACGTAGTCGTGTCCGTTCTCTCCATCTAGTCTTTTCTGGAAATAACGGATGTCGACACCATCTTTGAATTCTGGTGCTTCAAGTATATATTGCGGACTTTCCACTTGTTTCTGGTTGCATGATGAAATAGCTGATAAAACAAGCAGAATAGTCGAAGCTTTTATCAATCTTTTAATCATAATCATTGCCTTTTCTTGTTAGGACAGCAATTGAAAATGTTATTAGACGTGTTGTTTAGTACGCCTGTATACGACTTTCATTGTGGTAGTTAATTTGCAAAAATAGCATTTTTTTATATTAAGGCAAAATTTAAGTGGTTTTTATAAATTTACTACAATGGCTTCGTGGTGGATTGCAGGGAGAATCTTCTCTGTCAGGTCTTTCACAAGCATACGCAGACTGGATGTGTTCATGCATGGATGGCATCCGACGTATTCGCTTCTCAACACATCGCTGTCGATCAGCAATTGCACGGCATTCTCTTTGTCGTTCATCAATCCAAGGACAGATACCGATCCTGGTGTGACGTCGAGGTATTTTAGCATCTCTTCTTCTCCAGCAAACGACAACCTGGCAGAATTTATCTGTGCAGACAAGTCCTTGGTCAGGAATTTCTTGTCGCCTGGCATCATTAGAAGATAGTATTTGGTATGTTGCTTGTTGGTGAGAAACAAATTTTTACAGACGATGGCATGTTTGCTTTTGTCTGCGCTCAAGTCTGCTTTGAATGCTTCAAGTGGCATACGTTCGAAAGCTGCGTCTATCTCGGCGCACACTTCCATGGTCATTGCTGGCTCATGGTCAAGACGGTCGTATTCAACGCCAAGAGAGTCGAGCAGGTCGTATACTCTGATTTCTCTGTCGAGTCTGCCGGATAGGTTTTCGGGTCTTCCTTTGTAAATTGTAAGCATAATCTTATTCGTTTAAGTCTGTTTGCGGATGTCCGACTGCGATTTTGATTGGCTCTCCACCAAAATGTGGCTCTTTGCCGATAAGCATATCAAGGTATAGCTTCACTCTTGCTCCACCTTCCCTGATCAATGTTTTATATTTGCTTCTTTTGACTTCTACATCTTTTGCGTTGAAGCCAATTAAATCCATGTCCTGCCATTCGCCGAGCACTATGCTTCTTTCGTTGTGAAACTTTTGGGAGATAACGGTCATTTTGGTCTGACCAAAGATATTTTTTGCTCTTACCACGGAATCCAAAGTCCTGAATCCTGCATAGTCGATATAGATCACGTCTTTTGGAATGCCTCTTTCAATAAGGATCTGTCTCATTGCATCTGGTTCGGAGTAATCTTTAGTCTTGTTGTCTCCGCTTATAAGGATAAATTTTATCTTGCCTGCCTTGTATAGTTTTTCCACCGCATCCACACGATAAGTGAAATATGGATTGTCCATCCCTTTTTTTGTTTTAGGGTTTGTGCCAAGCACCATCCCCACCTCATTGTAAGGAATACTGTTGACGTCGTTGTACAACTTGTCTGCGGTTTTATTCTCCACTAATTTGTAGAAACAGATTGGAGTGAAGATTAGAATCGCTATGACCAACAGAGTTATACCTATGATTTTTTTCTTCTTTTTTGTCATGTTTGCTATTCGCCCGTTATTGTCGCGACAATGTGTCTTGCTCCTCCGTAGTTCCTGAATTCACAAAGATATATTCCTTGCCAAGTGCCAAGATTAAGCCTGCCATTTGTGATTGGAATTGTAAGACTGTCGCCGACGAGGGTGCTTTTTGCGTGGGCTGGCATATCATCGTCGCCTTCGAGGGTGTGCTGATAATATGGCTCACGCTCTCTGACCATGCGGTTGAATATGCTTTCCATGTCGACGCGGACGTCTGGATCTGCGTTCTCATTGATTGTCAATCCTGCTGACGTATGTTTGATGAATAGATTTAGCAAGCCTACTTTTGGCAATGCAGGCAGATGGGATAGGATCTCGCTTGTGACGAGATGGAACCCGCGTCTCTTTTCATTAAGAGTGAATTCTACTTGCGTCCACATGGTTATTCTTCAATTGTGATATTGTAAACGACTGTTGTCTCAGGATCTTTTTTCTCCCAAGGTCGCTTGTATTCGAAGATTATTTTTGCGAATCCTGCCTTCTCAGAGGTAAACTCATATTCCCTTGTCGACGGTGCTCCACACATCATTGGCTGCGATGGATCTCTTTTGGTTGTGTTCTTCACTGTATCCAGTTTAAGAATCGAACTGTCCTGAGTCTCGATTCTCACTTCCCAATCAAAACCTGTCGAAGGATTTGTTTGGGCTGGAATGATGATGCTTGCCAGATGCAGTTTGACTGTGTCGTTGAACTCTTTGTCACCGTCGAAGTAATTGAGTTGAGATAATGTTATGCTCGTTTTGCTTTTTTCGACAGCTACAGTTATATCAGCGGAGTTTGTGACCTCTTCAGCTGTTGTGTCTTTGACTATTTTCCTTCTGTCCATTCTTCCTCCTTGTACTTGTGAACAAGCGACCATTGTGATAGCCGATATGAATGCCAATGTCGTCTTGATAAATTTTTTCATTTTTTTTAGAATTTAGAATTTTGTGGAGACGGGATTATCCCCGTCTCTACGGATTATTTCTTAATCATCCTCACTAATTCCCCGATCCACAATACAATTGATGTCGCTCCTATGATTATCAGCCAATCCATTATGCTGATAGGTGTCACGTTGAACATCGCACCTCCAAAATTCACGATCAGAATCTGTCCGAACAAGATTAACGCTGCAATTGTGACAAATCCTTTACTGTTCTTGAAGTGAAGTGCACTTTTGTTTGTCTCGAACGCTTTTGCGTTGAACATGTTCCAGAATTGAAGCATTACGAATATTGTGAAGAAAATGCTGCATTCATAGGCAGTCAGAGTGGAACCGCCTGAAGTCATTCCCAACAATCCGCTTTCGAATGTGATTTCGTGATTCTTCATCATGAATAGTAGTCCCAGCATAGCCACGAAAAAGAAGAATCCGACAGAAAGGATGAATTTCATCATCGTGTTGTTGATGATAAAAGCTGTTCTTGACCTTGGCTTTTCTTTCATCACGCTCATTGAAGGAGGAAGAGAGGCTAAAGCCATAGCGGCGAATGTGTCCATTATCAGGTTGACCCATAGCATCTGTGTCACAGTGAGCGGCGATTTGATGCCCGGTATGAATGCTCCGACAAGCACGATAAGGCATGCTGCCACGTTTACTGTCATCTGGAACAAAATGAATCTCTGGATATTTTGGTATAGTGATCGTCCCCACATCACCGCGCGCGTGATGCTTGAGAATGAGTTGTCGATGATAGTTATGTCCGACGCCTCTTTTGCCACACTGGTTCCATCTCCCATTGAAAGTCCTACATGCGCCGCCTTCAGTGCTGGCGCGTCATTTGTTCCGTCTCCAGTCACAGCCACGACCTGGTTGCGTTTTTGCAACGTCTCCACCAATCTCTTCTTGTCGAGTGGGCGAGCTCGGGCAATGATTTTTATCTCCTCTACTCTGTTGTATACCTCTTCGTCAGACAATGCTGCGAAATCAGGACCGGTGATGATGTTGTTTTCTCCGTAATTTTCTTTCCAAAGACCTATCTGACGTCCGATTTTTTTAGCGGTCGCTGTTGTGTCTCCAGTCACGATCTTGATGTCGATTCCTGCTTCGATACAGCTGTTGACGGCATCTGGCACTTCCTTGCGTACAGGGTCGGCGATCGCTACCACACCCATGAATGTCAGGTTGTTGGCAGTTAGTTTGCCGTCGCTGATGGCAGTCTCTCCGTCTTCCACAATCTGATAGGCGAATGCAAGAGTTCGCATCGCTTGATTCTGGTATTTGAGCAGAGTCTCATTGATGGAATGCTTTGTTTCGCCTCCAGCTATATTTGAGCAGAGAGCAAGCACAATTTCGGGAGCTCCCTTCAAATACAATACTTTTTTGCCGTTCAAATATTGTGATTTGACAAGAGAAGCCATGTATTTGCGTTCGGTGGAGAATGGAATCTCATCCACTCTTTCTGCATTCTCTTTTATCTTTTCAAAATTGATATTATGCTTGTTCAGCCAAAGAAGCAGAGCTCCTTCAGTAGGATTACCCAATGCTTTTGGATTATTGGCGTCAGAAAGGTCGAGTAGGGCGGTCGAGTTGACGGAAATTCCCTCCACAATAAGGTTGCTGGCTTCGTCGCCTACTAGAGTCTGGTCTGGCTGCAGGTTGAAAAACTTTGTCTCGTGTACCTGCATCTTGTTTTGAGTAAGAGTGCCCGTCTTATCTGTACATATCACAGTTGTTGCTCCCATTGTCTCACAAGCATGCATCTTGCGGACAAGATTGTTGGTCTTGAGCATTGCACGCATACTGTATGCGAGCGATAGAGTGACTGCCATTGGCAAACCTTCGGGCACAGTTACAGCCACAAGTGCCACAGCCACCATACAAGCCTGCAGTGTCTCGGTGATGAATCCGGCTGTCGTCTCGTCTCCAAGCCATGAGAATCCGTCGTTGTTGATGAAATACATTCCGATCCGTCCGACGATGATAAGCCCTGCGATTACATAACTTATTTTGGCGAGCAGGTTGCCTAGCCCGTCCAGCTGCTCGTTAAGAGGAGTCTTTATGCTGTTGTCTATTTTTGCGGCTGTGAAAACCTTTCCGTTTTCTGTGCGGTCTCCCACAGCAAACACTCTCATTATACCATGTCCCTCCATCACTTTCGTGCCTCGCATGGCGTGGTTGGACGGGAATGTCGCGTTAGGGTCGAAATCCTCCTTTTTGATGGTTTTCAGGCAGATAGGCTCACCGGTAAGGGTGCTTTCATCAATGTTGAGAGATGTTGCTTCCAACAATTCGCCGTCGGCTGGCACTTCACAACCGGTGACAAGGATCACGATGTCGCCCACCACCACATCTTTGCGTGGAATTTCCGTTGTGATACCGTCTCTGATGACTTGAACCGGTTCGTCGTCGTTCACTTGGTTGAGCACTTCGAACTCTTTGTCGGCGGCATACTCAAAGTAGAAAGCCATGCCAGTGGCGAGGAAAATGGCTACCCAAATGCCGACTGGTTCGAAAAAGACGGTTGGATCCGGATGCTGGAAATATTCGTAAATGGCTATGCAAATAGACAATGCACCGGCAATGAGCAAGATGATGATTAGAGGATCTTTGAATTTCTCTAGAAACTTTACGAATAATGATTCTTTCTCTGGTGGAGTAAGAATGTTTGATCCGAATTTGTTTCTTGAATCAACGACTTCTTGACTGCGTAGTCCATTGTAATGCGTTTTTGCCATATTGAATAGTTTAACAAATTAAATCTTTGTGCTCATTTTTTATTTCAAGGATTGCTTTCAGGTCGATGCCTGGAGGCAACATGTTCTTTGGGTCTTTGCCGTAGCGGAGAATGTCTCGTACGACGGTGGAACTGATGAAAGAGTGTTGAGGCTCTGTGAACAGCAGGATGGTGTCGATTCCTGAAATTTGACGGTTGGCGTCTGCTACTGTCTTCTCGTATTCAAAATCTGCCACGGCTCGGATTCCACGGAGGATGATAGTCGCGTCGACCTGTTTTGCGAAATCTACAGTCAGGCAATCGTAGGTTGCCACCTTAACACGAGGCTCATTCTTGAATGTCTCTTCGATAATTCTCTTTCTTGCTTCTGTATCAAAAAACGGACGTTTTGACTCATTCACACCAATTGCGATGATTACCTCATCGACAAATGAAAGCGCTCTTTTCACCACTGAATAGTGTCCAAGAGTAAGTGGGTCAAAACTTCCTGGAAATATTGCTCTTACCATTTGAAAAATTGTTATTATTTTCCACAAAGATAGGTATAAATAAACTAAGAATTGCTAAATGCGATGGGATAAATTGGAATTGCTAAATGTAAAAAGCAAATTCGGATAGATGTATTGGTGATTTAGTAATGTAAGAATCTAAAAGCTAGAATTTAGAATCTAAAAGCAAGACCCATCGGGCCTATATTGCTATCGGCAAACGTAGCTGATTCCATAATGTTTGAAGTGGGGCAAGGGCATTCTGCCATTTGCAATCCGAGCACGAGATTGGACGTATGATCACGTTAATTTTATTTTTTGTTATTTTCTTTCCATGGAGTACCTTTAAATGCATCTATTCCAGTATATCTCACCGAATACGTAAACTGAATGTTGACAGTTTGTAGATTTGAGCAACCATAAAATGCCTCATCTCCAATGCCTTTCACTGAATTTGGAATCTCGATTTCTTTTATGCTTGAACAGTTTTTAAATGCCTCATTCCCAATGGTTTCTACAGAATCTGGAATGTTGATTTCTTTTATATTTGAACAGTCCTTAAATGCTCCATCTCCAATGATTTTCACAGAATTCGGGATATTGATTGTTTGCAGATTAGAACAACAAGCGAATGCCTCTTTCCCGATGTACTTTAGATCAGATGGTAGTTTGATAGAATAAAGATTGCTGCATCCTGAAAATGCTTTGTCTGGAATAGTTTGTATTGAGTCCGGTAATGATATATATTTTGGATCTAACTTGCAAAAAAAATTATAATTTATTCTAGTTTGAGGGTTTGTAATGTATATATTGTCAATCTTAGAGAGCCCCGACGTCTCAATGCCTTCCACAGAATTCGGAATGCTGATTGTTTGCAGGCTTGAACAACCGGAGAAAGCTCCATACCCAATGCTTTCCACAGAATTCGGAATGTCGATTTCTTTTAGACTTGAACAGTTCTCAAAAGCCCAATCTCCAATACTTTTCACAGAATTCGGAATGTTGATTTTTTGCAGACTTGAACAACCGGAGAAAGCTCCATACCCAATGCTTTCCACAGAATTCGGAATGTCGATTTCTTTTAGACTTGAACAGTTCTTAAATGCCCATTTTCCAATGCTTTTCACAGAATCTGGAATGTTGATTTTTTGCAGGCTTGAACAACCGAAGAATGCGCTATTCCCAATGCTTTTCACAGAATTAGGAATGTTGATTGTTTGCAGACTTGAACAACCGGAGAATGCCCGATATCCAATGCTTTCCACAGAATTCGGGATGTTGATTGTCCTTAGATTAGAGCAATATCCGAATGCATCGTTTGGAATAGTTTGCATTGTGTTCGGCAATGAAATATGCCTTATATTGGAAGTGCAAAACGTTTTTTTATCTATGGGAGGATTGTAGAAGTGATTGATTAACTCAAAAATATTCATTGTGAAGATAGACGGCTCTCCTGAGGGGTCTATCAGGTAAGTTCCATTATTTTCACTGATGATCCTGTATGTTCTCTCTTTGGGGATTTGTGTAGAAATAAAATGATGTAAAATGAGAATGATTATGGCGAAGGTTGTAATCGTCAAAATGAATTTTTTGTTGAAAATCGTTTTTTGGTCTGATTCGGTGTGCTGGTTTGCCATAAAGCTTTTTCTGCGATTTTTATCAAATCTATTGTCAATTTTTGTTTTTCATATTCCTCTTAAAGTGTCATCGCCGATGTATAAAAGTCATCATAAACGGTCAAGAAAAAACAATACAAAATTATCTCTTTCCTGTTGTATGACAAAAAGATAATGGTGAATAAATGTTAATGTTCTTATTTTTTTTACGGCGGAGAGGAGTAAATAGATAGAAGCTGAGAGCAAGACCCATCAGGTCTGCATTGCCACCGGCAAACGTAGCTGATTCCATAATGTTTGAGGTGGGGCAAGGGTATCCTGCCCTTTGCAATCCGTATGCGAAATTCACCCACGGTTGGAAGGTATGGATACCGCAACCGTGGGTGATGATTTTTTGTCATTAAAATTCCACTTCAAAGTCAACTCGCCTGTTCTGCTTCTTGCCTTTCTCGGTCTTGTTTGAAGCTACAGGCTTTGTGTCTCCGAATCCATCGCTTCTCAATCGAGATGCTTTGATTCCTTTTCCCTTGAGGTATTTCACAACTGCCGCTGCTCGCTCTTTCGACAGCTTCATGTTTTTCTCTGGGTCTCCCACATTATCTGTATGTCCGGAGATATGAAGCTTATATTTCGGATGCTCTTTCATCACCTTCACCACTTTGTCGAGGATCGGGAATGAAGCTTTTTTGATCACTGATTTGTTGGTCTCAAACTGGATTCCGTGCATCGCCTGTTTGAATACGGCTTTGGCTGAAGATGCCACAACCGGACAACCGTGATTCTTTTTCGAACCTTTTACTTTAGGACATTTGTCAAGATAGTCTGGCACTCCATCTTTGTCTGAGTCTACGGGGCATCCCTTGGCATTGACTTCTACTCCCTCTGGAGTGTCTGGACATTTGTCGTTGATGTCGTCAACACCGTCTCCATCAGTGTCGTATGGACATCCCTTTTCATCAACTTTTCTTCCTTCTGGAGTGTCAGGACATTTGTCGAGATAGTCTGCCACACCGTCGCCATCGCTATCTACCGGACATCCATGTGCATCTACCTCGATGCTGTCTGGTGTGTTAGGACATAGATCGTAGATGTCTGCAATTCCGTCTCCATCGCTGTCTATCGGGCATCCGACGGAATCAACCTGCACTCCCTTAGGTGTGCCAGGACATTGGTCGAGATAATCAGGTACGCTGTCTTTATCGGTGTCGAGCGGACATCCGCATGAGTCCACAGCTACGTTGGCTGGCGTGCCAAGACATTTGTCGAACTTGTCGAGCACTCCGTCGCCATCATCATCTCTGAGTCTTGGACAAGGGATCTTCACTCCCAATCTTATTCCCACAGCGTTAAGAGTCGTAGCGTCGACTGCATTGGAAGCCAACACTCCGCAATACTCTTTCGTGTCGGTCAACGATTTGCCTTCACCTTTGCGTATGCTGGACAAACCGAGGTTTCCATAGATGCCGTAGAAGAAGTTAGCATTGGCTGTCTTATGCACAAAGTTTATATCAAGGTATATTCCGGCAGAGATATTTTTTGTCCCCGTCGTTCCGCTTGGACGCTCATATTTTGTCGTATAGCCATGTTGAGGAAGGTCTGGATTTAAATAGATGTCTGAATTTTCTATGTGTCCGCTTGTTTTGCGGTTTCCAGTTTTCACTCTGTATGTTGTCTTGACAGGGTACGACAATTTCACTCCGGCTCCTGTGAGCAGGGTGGTGTTGCCGCCTAGGTATCTGCGGTAGAGAAGCCCGATTGGAGTTTCCAAAGCGATGCAGGTTTGTCTCTCCTCCCAATCGTTGAAATCGGTATACAAATCGCTCTTTTCGATTGTCGTTGTTCCGTCAGAGAGTGTCACTGGGATGTTTTCTGAAGACGTATATCGGGTGTCGATTATTGTCTTTGCATTGTAGACAGAGGCTCCAACTCCGAAAGAGAGTCCCCATTTCTTGCCGAAGAAGACGTTATAGTCGATGTTGATTGATCCGCCACCCATTGGAGAACGCTCACAATCATTAGGGTCGTATTTCAGTGTGCTGAGTCCGCCTCCGAATCCCAAACTTAAATATTTGTTTTGAGGCTTCCAAAGAGGAAGAGTCAAATCTTGTCTTTGTGGCACTTCTGATGTCGTCATCCCCAGCCCCGACGCTGTGTCTTGCAGCATGACTGTAGAGGAATCTTTTGCTGTCTGTTTTTCTTGTGCCGATAAACTGCCAAATGCAGCGAACAACGCTAATATTATACTTGTTGTATTTTTCATCTTTCGTTTGTCTCGATCCTGATTTAACCCTTTGTTTATTTAACAATCACTTTGACACTTTGGTCTGTGCCATCAAGAACTAACACATAAATTCCTGGTTTGACGGAGAATGTCATCTCCTTTGCGGCTGGTTTTGAATCAATCAGCATGCCTCCAACATTCATCAGCAAAACATTTGCTGTTGTGCTTCCTTCTATATTTGCGACTATTTTGCCTGATTCTCCGTATGCGTTCAGCCATAATGGTTTGCCGAAATTTAAATAAGTTGGTCCGACGGTCAGTCCACCGTCTACCTCGCACATATAATAGCCGCATAATCCTGCTTTGTCGAAATAATACTGTCCTGTCGCTTCTGGAATCATTTCGCCATCCTTATACCATTGGTATGTTGTCGTTTTGACTATTGCGTTGTCTACAGCAACCACGTCATTCCACAACACTTTTATTGCAGACGCAGGGTAATTGATTGTGACATCAATTGTGAATGTCGAGTCGATATTGCCAGATATAAGAGTCACATTCATTTTATATCTGCCCGGAACTGCGTCGCTTGATGTCGGGATTTTTATTGTATGTTGTCCGTTGTCGAACTCTCTCAAAGAATCTCCAAGCTCGGGCATCTGTTCACAGCTGATTTTGTAGTATTGCACTATTCCATCTACATCGATGTCTATTGTCAAATCTTCTCCCGGTATGACATTCGTGTTGGTTTCTGTCGTCTCAAAACCAAATTTTTCGCTTTCGATTATGTCAAACTGATAATGTTTTGGCTCAACAGTCGCGTCTGCCCATTCGTAATGAAAAGTGTCAATGAGGGTGACTACTACATCATGGTTTCCAATTGCGGTCTGCTTCTCTCCATTTACAAAGTAGTTGTCATTCTCATCAATCGTATATGTCTGCTCTTTTCTGTTGTAGTAGAAAATTGTTGAGTCTGCCGACGGAATTGACACTTTGATTTTAGCAATTTTCAACTCGTAGATTTGGTTTTCTGTTGTGGAATCACTCCATGCGTAGTTTGGTTTCAAAGATACGACGGTAGTGTATGTGCCTGGCTCCAAACCAATCGACTTTCCTGAAATTGTATATGCTGGATTTTCAGGGACTTTGATAGCGTAGACGGTGCTGTCGTAAGTGACGACACTTGAGTTTACAGCTGGTTTCTCTACCAAGATTGGAAGAATCTTGACTGATAGGTTTATCGTGTCTTTAGAGCCATCTTCCCACACGTAACTAGGATTGAGTGTCAATCTTATGTTATATTCACCAGCGTCTACCGCCTCCCCATTCTCGACTGTATAGCCATCGTTTTGCGGAACAAGAGTTGTCTTTGATCCTGTGTATGTGAAATCGTTTGCCTCTGGAATTTTTACTTTTCCCTCTTCGATAACGAATGTTATTTTCTTTGGCTCAGACGTGTTGTCTGCCCACATATAGTTTTCGGCATCGTTGATGTAAACAGATCTTTCGTAGGTGCCGACGGCAGATGCCATCTCATTGGTTATGTCGACTGTATATCTGCTGTTTGTCGCTATATCAAAGTGTTTGACTTTGCCGTCATAATAGAAGGTGTCTTCGTCTACAAACGGGATTTCCAATTTGGCTTTGGAAATTTCAAAATCGAATAGCTTAGCTTCGCTTGTCCCGTCTGTCCACTCATGGTTGGCACTGTCGGAAAGTGCTACGTTTACAGTGTGTTTGCCTGCATTGGTCTGAGCATTTCCCGTGATGTTGTAATTGATGTTTGGTGAGATTGCATAAATCTGTATCGCACCGTTGTATGTGAATCTTGTTGTGTCTGCCGACGGAATATCGACCTGAGCTCTGTTGATCACGAAATTGTATTCCTTGTTTGCTACAGTCGAATCAGCCCACTCGTAGTTGGCAGTGTCGTTGAGTGATACAGTCACCGTATGGTTTCCTGCCACTGTTTTGTGGATGCCGTTTGCGGTATAATTATCGTTTGCCGCAATCGTGTATGTCTGCTGATCTCCGTTGAAGACGAAATGAGAAGTGTCTGCTGAAGGGATCTCCACTTTCGACTTGTTGATCACAAATTTGTATGTCTTGGCATCTGTGCTCCCGTCTTCCCATTCAAAGAGGGCAACGCTGTTGAGGGAGACTGTCACTTCATATTCTCCGGCACTTGTATGCTTGTCTCCAAAAATAGTGTAGTGTGTAGTGTCTTCGGCAAGCGAGTAGGCCTGAAGGCTTCCATTGTAAACAAACGTTGTCGAGTCTGCCTGTGGGATGGCAACTTTTATTTTGCCGGAATCGCCTTCTGCAAATGATGATGCAAAATTGAGTAATGTTGCGACGAATAAAGAACTAAACTTGACAATATGTCTTGTTTTGCGTGAGTAGTAATGATTTCTCATCAAAAAATTATTTTTCTCTTGTTCTATTTGTAATACGCTCATCCAAAATTGTAGAGTGCAATTTTGAAGCGACGCTACAAATATAAACATTTATTAACATATTGAGAAAATAATTATGAAAATATATATCTGCCACGAGCCCATTGGTGTCTTTTCTGGATGTTTTTGAACTGTTCTTACTCCTTTAGGAGGAACCGGTTTGAACTCTGCTCGCAAAAGAAATTCTGTGAACTTTGTGTCTCTGTGTTTTTATTTAGATCTGTGTGCTCGCCTTCGGCTCGCACTGTGGAAGGGGTTAGGGCGTTCCGCCCTTAACAATCCTCAAAAATATGCTTTAAGCCAAGGTATGATCCCCAATTTTAAGGTTTCTTATTCCTCCACGACGATGAATTCAGTGAAGATGGAGTCGGAAATGAAGATGCCTTTTTCTGTGAGATGGCATTTTTCTCCGATAATTTCCACGTTGCCATCTTTTTGCTGTTTTGCTGCCACCTCTTTGGCAAGATCGGAGAACCTTGTTCCGAATTTATTGCTTATATATTGAAAATCAATTCCGTCGCTTGTCCTTAATGCTGTGAGAATATAGTCGTTGTATTTTTCCGTCACACTCAAAGTCTCAATTTCTGTGTCAAGTCTGTTTTCACTGATGGCTTTGAGGTATTTAGGCAGATGGCTCACATTCCATTGCCTGCTTACTCCGTCGTAGGAGTGTGCGGCTGGTCCGATGCCGATGTATGGAATGTCGTGCCAGTAAGAAGAGTTGTGGCGTGAACGGAATCCTTTTTGCGCAAAGTTGGAGATTTCGTAGTGCTCGTAACCAGAAGCGGATGTCGCTTCTCTCAAATGTTTGAAGCAAGTGAGGCAGTCCGCCTCGTCCATCTCTGTCAGTTCTCCTTTTGAGATTTTTTTTGTCAGAAGCGAACCTTCGTGTAATTCAAGACAATATGCGGAAATATGGTTCGGCTTCAGTGCGATCGCTGTCGCCACATCATCTTTCCAAGAGTCGATGGTTTGCGACGGGAGACCATAGATTAGGTCTATGCTGATATTGTTGAATCCATATTTGCGGGCGTTGGCGATTGCGTTTTTTGCTTCCTCCGCGTTGTGGCGACGGTTGATGATCTTTAGTGTGGTGTCGTTAAATGATTGACAACCAATGCTAAGACGGTTGATGGCTGTGCCAGACAACTCTTTCAGATTACTGTCTGACAAATCATTTGGATTCGCCTCCATGGTGATTTCCATTTTGCCTGTGTCGACGTGGGGAAATGAATCCAACGCACAGTCGATTAGAATATTTATCTCCGACGACGAGAGCAGAGAGGGAGTGCCGCCACCGATGTAGATTGTCTCAAGCACATTCCCGTCGACGGGAAGATAATGGGCTCGCATTTTCATCTCTTTGCAGAGTGCGTCGATCAGTTCCACACGTTTGTTGAGGAGCGTAGTGGAGAAAAAATCACAGTAGCTGCATCTTTGGGTGCAGAGAGGGATATGAATATAAAGTCCTGCCACTTGTGTTTATTCCTGAATTTCGGAAGAATCATGTTTTTCAGATTCTTCAATCTCGTCGAAAATAGGGTAGTGGCAACGGCTGAAATAGCAGTAGCAGGCACCGCTCTCAATCTTGTTGATGATGGTTTGTGGCACAGAACCGTCGGCTTCCAGCAGGACGATTATCTCATCTTTCGTGAGATAGAAAGTGGCATTGTCAGGGGTTTGGTCCTTTATGTACCAGAAGGGAAGATACCAATTGCCCATAAATTTTTCTGTCTCTTCGAAATTAAGGATATGACCATCAGCGGAGTATTTGCTGCGTCTCATATACATATCATTTTCTACGTTAATGTCGACGATGCAGTAGGCGGTATCCTCGGTGAAGTATAAAGTACGTCTGCTGAGTGTCTTATTCATGAAATTTTGACACACATTGGCTGCGGTGTTCTGCATACTTCCGTTTTTAGTGTTGATCACGGCACGTACAGAGTCGAAATGCCATCCCCCCTTCAGCAAATCTTTGTTGATGGGGGTCAGATCAATCTCATCCACGAACTGCTCTCTGCATGAGGCAAGCACGATGGAGATGGCTGCTAATATTAGTACAAATAGATTCTTTACCATATTATATCTTATTAGTGCGTTTTTGATGAAAACTATACAAAGTTAGGCTTTTGAATGGAAAATCAAGCGGATAGGGGATAAAATTCATGATTCAAAATGCGTAATTCGTAATTGTGTGGAAATCCAATTAATTCCACAGATGGATTTCCCCAACAATTATGCATTATGAATTACGCATTATGAATTTGTCCAGACACGCACGTCCTATGAGACGCACGTCCTATGACACGCACGACCTATGAGACGCACGTCCGTGCGTCTCTACGAGAGGGTGTATTATCAGATGCGTGGAATTCCCAACAATTACGCATTATGCATTATGCATTATGAATTATCCAGACACGCATGTCCTTATGACACGCACGACCGTGCGTCTCTACGAGAGGGTGTATTATCAGATGCGTGGAATTTCCCAACAATTACGCATTATGCATTATGAATTATGAATTATTAAGGGTGTATCAAAACGGAATCATCACATTTTGATACACCCTCAATTCTTCATTTTTAATTCTTAACTCTTAATTTCAAAGAATTATTGTCCTCCTCCGAATTCCATCAGATAAGCTTTGATGAATCCGTCGATGTCTCCGTCCATCACGGCATTGACATTTGAAGTCTGGTAGTCAGTGCGGTGGTCCTTCACGCGGCGGTCGTCGAACACGTAGCTGCGGATTTGGCTTCCCCACTCAATCTTTTTCTTTCCAGCCTCAATTTTCGCTGTCTCCTGACGACGTTTCTCCAACTCGATGTCGTACAACTGTGATTTCAACAGACGTAGCGCGTTTTCCTTGTTCTTTGGCTGGTCACGTGTCTCTGTGTTCTCGATAACGATTTCATCATCCTGATCTGTCAAGACGTTGTGAAATTTATAGTGTAGACGAACACCAGACTCCACCTTGTTGACGTTCTGACCTCCAGCTCCTGAAGAACGGAACGTGTCCCAAGACAATCCTGCCGGGTTGATCTCGATCTCGATACTGTCGTCTACCAACGGAACCACGAATACGGATGTGAATGATGTCATACGTTTTCCCTGCGCATTGTATGGCGACACTCTCACAAGACGGTGCACACCGTTCTCACTTTTCAGGTATCCGTATGCCATGTCGCCCTCAATCTTCATTGTGGCAGTCTTAAGTCCGGCCTCATCACCTTCCTGATAGTTGGAAATCTCACATTTATATCCTTGACGGTCGGCCCAACGCTGATACATTCTGAATAGCATCTCAGCCCAGTCTTGAGCCTCTGTACCTCCTGCTCCAGCCACAATCTTAAGCACCGCGCTCATCTTGTCTTCTTCCGCGCGAAGCATGTTCTGCATCTCAAGGTCTTCAATCAAAGTGATGGCTTTTTCGTATGCCTGGTCAACATCAGCCTCTGTCACCAACTCCTCTTTGTAGAAGTCGAACGACAACTGAACCTCCTGTGCAGCATTGTGCACGGCTTCATATTTCTCCACCCAACGCTTAAGGTCTTTCACCTTCTTCATCTGGGCTTCGGCTGCCTTCTGGTCTTCCCAAAAATTAGGATCATGCGTACGCATCTCTTCTTCTTCTATCTGCACACGCTTGGCATCTATGTCAAAGATACCTCCTCAACGCGTCCTCGCGTTCCAACACATCTTTTAGTTGGTCTATTGTAATCATAAAAATATGGATATAAATTTTGCCGCAAAGTTAAGGATTATTTATGAGATGACAAAATGCGGGAGAAATGTCAGAAATTTGGATGAAAGTATATATCTTTGTGCTTGAAAATAAAAACAAAATGATTAGTAATGGTTGACAGAAAAAATGATATCTTGTTCGGATCCCCGGTATCTTCTATATCTATAGATAATTTTTTAAGAGTTGAAGGAAAATCATTTGCACAACAAGTTGCTGAATTCTTTTTTATACAGGGAGGTAAAGCATCTTCTAGTTTTGGAGAAGTTCTGTTGGATATTAGTGGCGTACATACAGATAAGGCACATGGAATAGGCAGGTTGAAGGCAACCTCTTTTGCCTCAGTGAAAGATGTTCTTGAAAAGGGCGTGGTTATATTGCCTATGACCAATCATTATATACACGGCAAAAGTCAAAAGACTGGAATGATTGCCGCTCCAATTACTATAGATGGTGTTAGTTATATATGTGTAGTTGTAGTAATAGATAATAATAAGACAAAGAAATTGTATGTACATGAGGTGTCTATATATAAAAATCTCCTTGATGCTGTCTTATCTAATTGGGACACTAATGTACGACCCTCGCATCAAGGAGAAATTGTAAGATGTCTTATGTCTTATATACGTGCTAATTACGAAAAAAAATATGTACAAAAAATATACGGCACAAATTTACAAAAAGATTAGTTTTTTCCCAACATGGAGACATAAATACGAGTTCCAAATTTGCTTTTTATCTTTTTGCGCGTATATTTGTTTCTGAAAAATATTAAGGACTATTAAATTTTTATGAACATGAAGAAAATAATTGCTTTATTATATGCAGTTTGGTTTTCTATCGCCATTGTGTGTGCATCATCGGTTGAAGTTAGAAGCGCGCGTGCATTATATGCCAAAAAAGACTATGTGGGAGCTATGGAGAATCTGAAGAAGGCGATAAAGGAAGACTCTAAGGATGTAGAGGCTCTTTTTATGTTGTCGGTTCTCTATTATGAGATGAATGATTTTGATAATGCTTTCAAATATATAGATAAGGCAATCAAATACGGTAAGAAAGATCCTAATCTTCCGATTTATCATGGGACAAAAGCCTCTTTTTATTTGGAGTCGAACGATACTGTTGCGGCATTGAAAGAGTATGATTTTGCCATTTCCTTAGATCCTAGTAATAAAGATGTTTTGTTGGATAGGGCAATCATGTTTAGAAAAATGAAGCAGTATGACAAGTCGACAGCTGAATTAAAGAAGGTCATTGCAATGGAACCAAATCATCAGGCCTACAGAGGTGTGGCTCAAAATGAGTATCTAAAGAAAAACTATAAGGCGGCTGCTGATTGGTACACAACAACACTTGAAAATTTTTCTGATAGTTATTATACATATATCTTACGCGGAAAATCATATCTGATGATGAAAGAGTATGATAAGGCATTTGATGATGCTGTGTCTGCTATTTCTACAAAATATTTTGAGGAAGCCTCCCTTTTGCTAAATGAGCTGGTTGATTCTACATCGTTTGATAGTGTTATGGCCAAACTTAAAGATAGGGTAGAGAAGGAGCCTTCTAAACGTATCAGTAAAAACGTAATTCCTAATCTTTACTTTAATTATGGAAAAGTTTATGAGGCTATAGATATTTATTCTTCTTCATTGCGTTCTGGAGAAGCAAACGAATATCTTGCTTATCTGTATATAGCAGACTGCTATTTGTTGGCCGGTGATTACGACAAAGCTTTGGCATACTGTGATTCTGCCTATGCGGTTGACCCTAAAAAAATGAGATGCTGGCATTCAAAACTGAGGATTTACACAGTAATGGGAGATTACGATAAAGCATTGGAGACTGCTGATGGGTTGATTGGCGACATTTCAAGCTCTAATGTGATTTTGGATAAAAGTAAAATGGCACTTTTAGGCCAAAGGTCTGATATCAGACGACTAAAAGGTGATCTGCAAGGTGCCATGGCTGATTTAGAATTATCGTGTGCATTTAACGAGGATAATTTCGATAGAATAAAAAAGGCGGAGTTGTTGTATAAAATGGGAAAACAGAAAGATGGAGAATTGATTTTGAACAAATTGCTAGAGGATAAAGAGTTCGCTTCTGGCAAAAGTGCAAAATATGCTTATGCTCTTTTAGGACAAAAGGATAAGGTGAGGTCGTTGTGTGAGACTGAAAATGCGGAAGACTCGCGTGACTTATTTAATATAGCCTGCGCATATGGTATGATGGGTGAATATTCAAGTGGCTTGCCTTATATAAGAAAGGCTTTGGAAAAGCAACCTAACTATGTTGAAACTATCCTTGCTGATGTGGATATGGAAGAGTATAAGAAGCTTCCAGAATTTTGGAATTTGATCAATGAATTCAGACCAAAGAAGAGATAGTCGTAATTTTTTGTATCTTTGCACCTGTTTTGTTCCGACTCGTATTTTTTTCGTTTCGGATTAAAAGGGAATCGGGTGTGAGTCCCGGACAGTCCCGCTGCTGTAACCTTTGGTAGAGGATTGCTCAATTTGGATAAATGCCACTGTCTTGATTGATGGGAAGGCGAGCAATTGAAGGAAGTCAGAAGACCTGCAAAACAACATACACCTGGCACCTCCGAGGAGAGGAATGTGGGATTCACGTGCGCTTTTTCTTGGCAAACGTAAGACGGGGATCTGCCTCGTCTCCGCAATTGTGCATGTTATCGTCAACGTCTTCGTTAACGTTTAACTCCTCTGTGTTTGGTGTGTTTTATTTAACTGATTTTTACCAAGCAGGATGCACTTTGATTTCAGTGTCAAATTTTTGATGTCTCTGATGTTGGCTCCCGTATCTGTTTACGGCAGTCTGCCCGACAGCGTCTCCTCTCATACGAATATTCCGGAGGTGGTGGTGACGGGGGAGAATCATGCTCCTGTGCCGACAACCAACACATCTCAGACAATCAACCTAAAAAAATCAGACCGTCTTGTTTTGCAAAATGTATCGGATGCTGTACGTCGTATGGCTGGAGCCGAAATTAAAGATTATGGTGGTATCGGCGGACTGAAAACGGTATCTGTGAGAGGTCTCGGATCCAAACATACTTTGGTTTGTTACGACGGAATGCCTGTCACAGATTGCCAGAATGGTCAGGTGGATTTGGGCAGGTTTTCTCTTGATCAACTTGATGCGATACGATTGTACATAGGAGAAAATTGTGATATTGATGCTGGTGCTTTACATTTTGTGTCGCCTTCGACGTTGAACCTCATGAGTTCTGCGCCTATCTACTCAGATAAAAATTATAACGCTGTAGCCAAAATCACCGGTGGCTCATTCGGTTTTGTCAATCCTTATGTCTCTTTTGATCATAAATTAGGAGATCATAACAGTATCAAGGCATCAGCTAATTTTTCCCGTGCCGACGGTAATTATCCCTACACTCTTACCAATGGTATGTTGAAGACGGAGGAGATACGTGAGCATAGTGAGTCGGTATGTGGACATGGTGAGTTGTCGGGACGATTCCTTTTATCTCCAAAGACTCATTTAAGAGCCAAAACTCATTATTACGTATCAGACAGGGAATTGCCTGGAGGTGTGGTTTATTACAATACTGTGAACAATGAGACTTTGAAGGATAAGAATGCGTTCGCCGAGGTGGTGTCACGCACAGATTGGGATAGTACGATGTTGATGATTGCTGGCAAGTTTAATTGGAGCGCTTGCTACTATCATGATGAGGCAATGATGTATCCTGGAGGAAAACTGGATAACCGCTATTTCCAACGAGAGTGGTACGGGACTGCGGTGGTGCGACATAATTTTACTGAACATTTCTCGATGGCAAACGCTACCGACTATATTCTAAACAGCTTCAATTCTAATATCCACGGATGTGTATTTCCGCAGCGTCATACTTTGTTGGATGCGTTGAGCGGAAAATTTAAGAATGAAAAGGTGACGGCAACAGCCACTTTGCTTGGCTCATTCTTCTTCAACCAAGTGGAGGTTGGCGAAGCACCAGATAATTACCAACATCTGTCGCCTTCCATTGCCGTCTCCTATAAACCTTTTGCTCCATCCATCTATTTTAGAGCTTCTTACAAGAATATCTTCCGAATGCCAAATTTCAATGAGTTGTATTTCAATTCATTTGGAGTCAGAACCCTAGAACCAGAGAAAACGAAACAGTATAATGTCGGGGCCTCATATTTGTATGAGTCTGACAAGTCTTTAGAATCATCCCGTCTGAAATCATTTGCCATTTCAGCGGATTATTATTTCAATAAAGTCGACGACAAGATTGTCGCAATGCCGAAGATGTTTATTTGGAGCATTGTGAATATGGGATATGTGGAGATTAAAGGAATCGATTTTGTGACTAACCTTGAAGTCGCCACTTCAAAACGCACGTCGTTGTTTTTAACTGCCAAGTATGCCTATCAATATGCAGTCGACTTGACAGATCCTAAATCGGATATCTATGAGCATCAGCTTCCTTACATTCCAAAACATTCGGGTAATGGCAGCGTCGCTTTTGAGAATCCGATTGTAAATGTTTCGTATAATGTCAATGCGGTGGGTAAACGATATTGTCTGCCTCAAAATATCAGACCGAATATGATGGAAGCTTATGCAGAACATGGAGTCTCTCTATATAAAACATTTGATTTTAAGAAGTTTGATATGAAATTGAGAGGCGACGTCGTTAATCTGACCGACAAACAATATGAGGTGGTGAGGTTTTATCCCATGCCAAAACGGTCGTACAAAGCATCAGTAGAATTCAAATTTTAATTTAATTAATATAAAATGGACTTTAAAAGATCTTTTAGAGCAATGGCTCTTCTTATGATGGGCGTTGCGTCGTTCACAGCTTGTGAGGACGAAGAAGATGATTTGAAAAAATCATCAAATAAAGTTATTTATGTGCTCAATGAGGGCTCATGGAATAACAACAATGCGTCAGTGTCGGCAATTGATCCAACAGATGGAAGTAGCTACTATTATCAGTTTGCCGCAGCTAACGGTCGTAATTTGGGTGATACCGGACAGGATATCCTTCGTTATGGTGGCAAAATCTACATCGCTGTTTCCGGCTCAAACACAATCGAGGTTGTGGATGGAAACTCTTTGACAAGCATCAAGACTATCAAGCCAGAAAGCGGAAAGCCAGGTAATCCTCGTGGACTTGCTGCTTCTGATGGCAAAATTTACGTCTCTCTTTATGATGGTTATGTTGCAAAGATCGACACAACTTCATTGGCTTTTGAGGACTCAATAGCAGTTGGTCCAAACCCTGAGGAAATCACAATCGCAAACGGTTGTCTTTATGTGGCTATTTCTGATGGCTTGAACTCAGGAAATGGTTATCCAAATGGAAAGTATGTCTCAAAGATTGGTCTTGACTCTTTCAAGGTCGCATCTAAGATTGACGTGATTGTGAACCCAAACAAAATGGCATCGGACAAATCGGGAAATGTTTTTGTGATCTCTTGGGGTAACTATATCGACATCCCGTCTACTGTCCAGAAAATCGACAAGAATGACAATGTGTCTGTTTTAGGCAAGGCTACTTACATGACTTGCTATGAGAATACTTTGTACACTATTAATGCTCCATTTGGTGCTCCATCTATTGAGTATGTAAGCTACAACACAATTAGCGGTTCGGTAGAGAGTTCTTCTTTCATCTCTGAAACAGCGGATGAAATGCCATCAAATCCTACATGTGTAAGTGTTAATCCAAAGAATGGAAACATTATGGTCGGCTCTTACTTGGCTGCGAATGATTATTTGAGCAACGGTTATGTATATGAGTATGCCAACGGTGCATTCAAGGCAAGATACAATGCTGGTGTAGGTCCAAGAAAATTCGTCTATTAATAGATTTGACAAATATAATTGAGGAAAGTTGAAGCCTTCATCCATGAAATGCTAAATTGTGGATGAGGGTTTCAATCCTATTTTTTAGAGAACAGATTGAAATGAAGAAAAACACAGGTTTTCTCATCCTTGTCAGTCTTATTCTGCTGTTGGCTGGATGCCACCGCAATAAAATATCTGAGACTCACGAAGGAAAGGAGATTAGGTTTGACTATGCGAAACTGATAAGAGTGTGGGAGTGCGACGGATTCAAAAAAATGGAAATCCGCAATCCATGGGACACCACGTGTCTGTTGCAAACCTATTTGCTTGTGGATAAAACAAAAGAGATTCCTGCCAATTGTCCTGATGGTGTAGTTGTACGTGTCCCGTTGGAAAAATCAGCAGTTTTCACCACTGTGCACTGTTCTCTTATTGAGGAGTTGGGCGCGGTCAACTCGATTTCTGGAATCTGTGAACTGGAATATATCACAAACCCTAATATTATATCACTCACACAATCAGGGAAAATTGTGGATTTCGGCTCAAGTATGAGCCCCGACATTGAAAAAATCATCACCGTCTCACCTGACGCTATTCTCCTTTCCCCATTCAACAATAGCGGTGGACATGGAGGCTTGGATAAACTGGGAATTCCCATAGTCGAGTGTGCCGACTATATGGAGTCGGATCCTCTTGGTCGTGCGGAGTGGATTAAATTATATGGTATGCTTTTCGGAAAAGAATCTGAAGCTGATTCCATATTCTCAAAGGTGACAGAAACCTATACCCAAATTGAAAAAGAGGCACAACAAGAGACTGGAACACATCCGTCTCTGCTATATGGATTGGATAACGGTGGCTCTTGGTTCATACCTGGAGGAAAGAGCTATATGGCAAAAATGTTCGCGTCTGCAGGAGCTAATTATATTTTTGGCGAGACGACGCATTCCGGAGCTGAGCCGTTCGCTTTTGAGACTGTCTACGATAAAGGATGCAATGCGGATATCTGGTTGATTCTCGGCACAGAGGTGGCGGATAAAACATATAAGGATTTGCAGAGATTTTCAAATTTCAAATCATATAAGGAGAAACGGGTGTACGCTTGTAACACTACCAAAACATCTTTTTTTGATGAGATACCGTTCCATCCGGAAAGATTGCTGAAAGACCTCTACGTCATTTTCCACTCAGAAAAATATGACGATGTCAATGAATATTTACACTATTACCGTAAATTAGCGGAGTGAAAAAATACGGAAAATATTCATATTTATTCTAAATAGAGATTGATGAAAAAAAATATAAGATGTACCTTCTTGATGACGACGTTGCTCATCTTGCTTTTCCTCTGCAATATCTTTTGTGGGTCTGTTGACATTCCATACAGTGATACTTTCAATATCCTTTGTGGAGGCGACGCGGCAAAGGAGAGCTGGAGGTTCATTATTCTCGATTCCCGTCTTCCTCAGGCAGTCACGGCTTTGCTTTGTGGGTCGGCTTTGGCAGTCTCTGGTTTGTTGCTCCAAACCTATTTCAATAATTATTTGGCGGATCCATCCATACTAGGTATCAGTTCGGGAGCCAGTTTCGGTGTGGGAGTTGTGATGCTGATATTAGGCGGATCAGTAGGAATTGGAAGCCTTTCGTTTTCTGGATTCTTGGCAGTGCTTGTAGGTGCTGTCATCGGGTCGTTGCTTGTGATGTCGGTCCTGCTTTTCTTTTCTTCGTTGGTGAAAGATAGTCTGACGTTGCTTATCATCGGCATAATGATTGGCTACATCACTTCGTCTGTGATTTCATTGCTTAATTTTTTTGCCACAGCAGAAGGTGTCCACTCGTATGTTATCTGGGGATTGGGCACTTTTGGAGGAGTGTCGTCGGCACAGCTGCCATTCTTTTCTGCTACGATTATTATTGGTCTCATTGGCACAGTCCTTTTAATCAAACCGCTCAACGCGCTTCTTTTGGGCGAACGTTATGCCACGAATTTAGGAATCAATGTCCGCCATACACGTAATTATATATTGTTGACGGTGGGGCTTCTCACCGCATGTGTCACCGCTTTTTGCGGACCGATAGCGTTTATTGGTTTGGCGGTTCCTCATATCTCACGTCTTTTGCTTGGCTCGTCCAACCACTCGATACTTTTGCCCTTCACGTTGCTTACCGGCTCGGTGATGGCACTGCTGTGCAATCTGGCATGCATACTTCCCGGCAGTGGAGGAGTCTTGCCGTTGAATGCGGTCACTCCGTTGCTCGGTGCCCCTGTCATTATATATGTTTTGATCAACCAACGTAAACTCCAATATTTCAATTGATGGCTATGTCGACACTGCTTTTCGCAAAAAATCTATGCATCGGTTATCATTCTAATGGTGGAAACATTCAAATCCACCAGGATCTCAATTTCTCATTGCGACGTGGGGAATTGATAAGTCTGTGCGGACCAAATGGCGCGGGCAAGTCGACGTTGCTGCGTACGATTGCGAATCTTCAACCGCCGCTAAGTGGGGAGATTGAAGTGTTGGAAAAACCGATGAAAAGCTATTCGGAAAAGGAGTTGTCTCATGCGATAACTGTTGTGCTGACAGACCGTGCCCACACAGGTGGCCTGACTGTTAAAGAGGTGGTGGCGTTGGGCAGACAACCGTATACTGGATTTTTCGGACGTCTATCCCAAGAGGATAAAACACTTGTGGATTCTGCTGTCGAATCAGTCGGAATGACGGGGAAGGAAGAGGTGTATATGTCGGAACTGTCGGATGGAGAACGGCAAAAAGTGATGATTGCGAAATCGTTGGTGCAGGAATGCCCCATCGTCATCCTTGACGAACCGACTGCATTTCTTGACGTGGCAAGCAGAATAGAGATCACACAATTGCTTCACGATATCGCGCATCAGCAGGATAGGGCAGTGTTGCTCTCCACCCACGATCTTGAGCAGGCACTCCGTCTTTCAGATCAGCTTTGGCTATTGACGAAAAATGGCTTACAGACAGGAACTCCTGAAGATCTTGTGTCGAATCATCAGATTGATACGTTGTTTGAAGGCAGAAACGTCTTCTTTGACGACAAAACATGGACGTTCAGAAGCAAGACTAGATAAATTCCAAGCCCCACATGAGAGCTCCTATGCAGTATATACATTATCAAGATGTAAAATTAGGTGAGGAAAATCCTTGTTTCAGATTTTTTGTCGATTTTCAACTTTCAACCTCATCAGTTTATATGTGAAATATGGATTTTAATCTTCAAAAAGAATTCTCACCTCATTTTTCTCATTAAAAGACGTAGTCTTTCTCTGTGAACTTTATGTCTCTGTGGTTTTATAAATTTTTTGCGCTCGCCTACGGCTCGCACGTGGGGAAGGGTTAGGGCCAATATCTATTAAACATGGGCCCTTAACAATCCTCATTTATGACACTTCAACTGTCATTTTCTCTTTTTTTTTTATTTTGAATTGACGAAATGGATGAATAGAAAATTTTCTTCAAAATAAATGTGTTATAATTGTGAACTGACAAATTTTTAATATATTTGCAAATGTAATTAAAAAATAGATTAGTATATGTGTACATTCAATTTAGCAATCGATGACAATCTTGTTGAAAACGCAAGAGTGATTTTTCAGAATGAGGACATGATGATTGATTGGCTGGAAACTCAAGTTTCTGATCTTCTTAGCAAAGTCCCCAATTCAAAAGAAACGACAATTCGTAAGCCTCGAAGACATAATGTGTTGAGAGGTATTCTAAAAGAGAATCCTGAAATAGATTATAAGCTTGTTCACGTCGAAGAAAAATATGGGATATGAGAGTTTTTTTAGACACGAATATTCTGCTAGAGTATCTTTGTGAACGACCTAAAGCGTCTGTCGTAAATGATTTGCTTGATCTATTGGAAGAAAAAAACAGTTCTTTATTTATTTCCTCTTCTTCATTTTGTACTATAGCTTATTATGTGGAAATGATGTTGAAAGGAATGGGGTTTCATAAACCAGAAAAAACTTTGAAGACAAGACAAATCTTGAATGTTGTATTGGAGATCGTTAAGGTTGTTGAGACGAATCATGTGAGAACGATTCTCGCCACTAATGATCTTGCATTTTCTGATTTTGAAGATAGTATGCAATATCAATGTGCGTTAAACAACAATTGTGATGCTATTGTTACTTTTAATCAAAGTGATTATAAGTATGCTGATCAAACGTTAATTAAAGTGTTTTCTCCAGACGAATTCTTGAAAGCAGCATTGTAATGACGAATATATCAAGAGGGTGCATCAAAACTAAGTTGTGATACACCCTCTTAATTCTTCACCTTTAATTCTTAATTAATAAGAATACATGTATTCGATTTCTTTGTTGTAGTGCTCGTTGATCACCTTTCGTTTCAGCTTTAGAGTGAGTGTAAGCTCACCGTTGTCTGATGTGAATGGATTAGGCAACAGTTTGAAACGTTTTACCTGCTCATATTTCGCCAATCCCTCCTGCAGATTTGCGATTCTGCCTTCAATCAACGAAGTTATTTTAGGATTGTTTAGCAAATCTTCGATGTCTTTGTATTCGATCTTCATCTGCTCTGCATAATCTTTTACAGCCGCATAGTCTGGCACAATAAGTGCGGTGACAAATTTACGAAGGTCGCCGATCACAGCCACCTGATCAATATATTTGTCTGTGACCAACAGATTCTCAATCTGCTGAGGCGCGATATACTTTCCGTTTGATGTCTTGAACAGATCCTTGATACGGTCGGTGATATACAGTATTCCATTCTCAAGCTTACCAGCGTCGCCAGTATGGAACCAACCGTCTGTGAATGAAGTGGCGTTGATTTCTGGCTTGTTGTAGTATCCTGGTGTTATAAGATTGCCCTTTAGAAGTATCTCATTGTTTTCTCCGATTTTCACCTCACACTCAGGCATCACCTCACCCACTGATTTCAAATCGTGGTATTTGTGTGCTGGCTGGAAGCACGACACAGTGGCTGTGCTCTCTGTAAGTCCGTAACCTACTACCATATTGAAGTCGAGGCTCATTAAAAACTCACATACAGATTCTGAGAGTTGTGAGCCAGCACATGGAAAATACATTGAGTTTTCCAATCCCAACTCTTTCTTTACCTTAGCGAAAAGTGTATTCTTGAAAATCTTGTATTGTATTTCTGTGGAGAATGGCACAGATTTGTTGAATCTGACATAGTCGAGATTTCTTTTCTTTCCGACAGCGATTGCATGGTACATCAATTTTTTTACCAATCCCGGCATTTTTTCGATTTTCTCATGCACACCTGCGTAGACCTTTTCCCAAAAACGGGGCACCGCGCACATCATGTTAGGACGAGTCTCCTTGATTGATGTCAGAATCTCTTTTGGATTTTTGTTGACGTAGATCATCGCACCTCTGTACATACATAGATAATCCCATGCACGTTCAAAGATATGGCTTGCAGGAAGAAACATCATGGATGTTCTTGTCTCATCACAACATGGCATCACTTTCTCGTGGATTCTCATCTGGTGAGTGTAGTTGTACTGCATTATCATCACTCCCTTAGGCTCTCCAGATGTTCCAGACGTGTAGATGAGTGTGGCAAGGTCGTCCTGGCTCAATTCATTCTGACGTCTTTCCAATTCTGCGTCTTGCTCATTCCCGTCGCCATACTTTAGAAAATCACCAAATGCCATAGACGTGTCTATTCCATTAAGATTGATTTCTGGATCGACGGTGATGACCTTTTTTAATACGTTTGTCTGGTGTAGCACCTTGACTGTCTGGTCGTATTGGTATTGCTCACCCACAAATATCATTGCGCATTGAGCGTCATCCACGATATATTTTACTTGTTCGGATGATGATGTCGCGTATAGTGGCACTGCTACGGCTCTGATAGCCTGAAGCGCTAAGTCTACTATTATTGTTTCGTGGCTGTTCTGTGAATATATCGCCACTTTTTCTTGTTCTTTTACACCGATAGATAGAAAAGCTTTTGCGGCTCTTCTTACACTTGCAGCTACCTGATTCCAAGATAATGGTTTCCATACACCTTCTTTATCGTCACGGTATTTTAACGCTGTTTTGTCTCCAAATTTTTTTGCGTTGTCGAATGCAAGTCTTCCGATATGAAATGAATTCATGCCCTTTGTGTTTAATTTGGGGGCAAAAATATCTTAAAAAATGTTAAAAGACAAATTTTGAATAATTAAAGTAGAAACTATGGGCCATTTATTGCCCTATTTGACTGTTAATCGAGCTCTTTTTAGGGCATTCGTAGTGTTTTTTTACGAAATTGATGGCTGCTTTAGCTGCTCTTTGTTGCGACTCTTTTTTTGAATAACCGTTACCGTTAGCCACAACTTTGCCGTCGATTTTCACCGCGCATTTGAAGATATGGTTGTTTTCGGCATCCACAACGTCGTCTATAATCTCAAAATCGACATTGATTTTTCTTTTTTGAGACCATTCAAGAAGCTGGCTCTTGAAATTTTCTGTGGCTTTCTCCAGTTTTTTGACGCTGATGTATTTGGCAAAAATCACGTCGTAGACAAATTTTTTGCACTGTTCGTAGCCTTTGTCGAGATAGATTGCTCCGATTAAGGCCTCGAATGCGTTGCCATACACGTTAAGGTTGTGGGATGTTGTGTGGATGGGCAGATTCACAAGTTTGTCCAACCCTATCTCTTTAGCCACGACGTTTAATGTCTCTCTCTTGACAATTTTTGAACGCAGGTTGGTGAGATAGCCTTCGTCACGTGTCTTATAGTTGTTGTAGAGAAAGTCTGCCACCACAGAGCTTAACACTGCGTCTCCCAAAAACTCCAATCTTTCGTTGTTGCCTTTCCCGTTGGAAGCGAGTTTGTGTCGTAACGCAAGTTTGTAGTGGTTTATATTAGTGGGTTGGAATCCAAGCATGGCAACCAATTCAGCGGTCTCTGGACTCTGTTCCTCTTCTTGTTCGAATTTTTGATTTTGATCTGATTCAAATTTAGGTTCTGGCTGAAAATCTTCAATTTCAATTGCAGGAAGGAATTTGCTTATGAACCTTTGCAACATCTTACTCTGCATACCTCTTAAACACTAAACAAGCATTCTGTCCACCGAATCCGAATGAGTTAGACAAAGCGATGTCGATTTTTCTCTCTTGTGCCTTGTTGAATGTAAATTTCATTTTGTAGTCGATGTTAGGATCCAAGTCATCTTCACGATGATTGATTGTAGGTGGCACAATATTGTTTTGTATTGCTTTGACGGAGATGATAGACTCCAACGCGCCGGATGCTCCAAGCAAGTGTCCGGTCATTGTTTTGGTTGAACTGATATTTAGATTGTATGCGTGCTCTCCAAACACTTTCTTGATAGCCTTTATCTCACACAGGTCACCCATCGGAGTGGATGTGCCGTGTGCGTTGATGTAATCTATGTCAGACGGATTAATGCCAGCTTCATCAATAGCGTTTTGCATGGCAAGTATGGCTCCGGCACCCTCTGGATGAGGCGCTGTGAGGTGGTATGAATCGGATGAAGCCCCATAACCTATGATTTCAGCATAGATTTTAGCCCCTCGTTTGATGGCGTGGTTTAAGTCTTCAATCAACAAACAACCCGATCCTTCACCCATAACGAAACCATCACGTGAGCCACTGAATGCTCTTGATGCGGTTTGGTATTCATCGTTGTTGGTGGAAAGTGCTCTCATGACTCCGAATCCACCGATCGAACCAGGTGTGATAGCGGCTTCTGTTCCTCCCACCACCATGGCTGTCGCTCTTCCGATGCGAATCATGTCGTAGGCGGTGCCTATTGCGTTGGCACTGGATGCACAGGCGGAGATGGCACCGAAATTTGGACCTCTAAGACCAAAGTCAATTGAGACGTGGCCTGACGCAATGTTGCAAAGAATTTTTGGGACGAAGTTTGGACTGAATCTAGGCACTCGGCTCTCGCTTGCATAGAAATCACCGATCTCGTCTTCGAAGGAAGCCAATCCACCGATGCCGGATGAAATGATTACTCCAATCTTGTCTCTGTCGACTTTGTCTAAATCCAATCCGGAATCAGCCATACACTCACGTGCGGCGACTTTGGCAAACTGCACCGAAGGGTCAAGTTTGCGGATCTCTTTCTTCTCGAAGTAATCTGACGGATTGTAATTTTTCACCTCACAGGCAAAATGAACTTTGTGTTTGGAGTGGTCAAAATGAGAAATGGGTCCAGCACCACTCACTCCAGCTAACAAATTCTGCCACATTTCTGCTACAGTATTGCCAATTGGCGTGACTGATCCTAGACCCGTAACGACAACTCTCTTAAAACTCATTTGTCCTTAGAGATGTTTTTTTCTTACTTTGCGTTTGCTGTCAAGAAGTCGATTGCCTCACCTACAGTAGTGATGCTCTCTGCCTTATCCTCAGGAATTTCAGTACCGAAAGCTTTCTCGAACTCCATGATCAACTCTACAGTGTCAAGAGAATCAGCTCCTAAATCGTTAGTGAAGCTTGCCTCACGAGTTACCTCAGACTCTTCAACACCTAGCTTCTCAACGATGATAGCCTTTACTTTTTCTTCAACTTCAGCTGTTGACATAACTTTAAAAATTTAGTTAACGAATAAAATTTTATTTTTTTCGACTGCAAAGGAATAAAAAATTAGTGACTTTTATGTGTTTTCCGCCATGTTTTTTTGATTTTAGATGCAAAAAAGTGTTATTTTTGCACCCAACATATTTAATATAGATGAAAAATATAGCGATTTTAGCATCTGGATCAGGTTCCAATGCTGAAAATATTGTGAATTACTTCAAGGACAGAAAGGATATTTCTTTTAAGATTTATTCGAATAAGAAGGATGCTTTCGTTTTGGAGAGAGCAAAACGTTTGGGCGTTCCATATGAAAGTTTTTTGAAGAGTGAGCTTGAAGACGGTACTTTATTGAGTAAGTTGACAGCTGAAAAGGTTGATTTCGTGGTGTTGGCAGGATTTTTGTTGAAGATTCCAGATGAGATGTTGACGGTGTTCCCTGACAAAATTGTCAATATACATCCTTCTTTGCTTCCAAAATACGGTGGTAAGGGCATGTATGGAATGAAGGTTCACGAGGCTGTTGTGGCTGCTGGAGAAAAGGAATCCGGAATCACAATCCATATCATCGACGACCATTATGATGAGGGTAGTGTGGTGTTCCAGACTACTGTTCCTGTGCTTCCAACTGATACTCCGGAAGACGTTGCTCACAAAGTTCATGAGTTGGAATACAAATATTTCCCTCAAGTGATTGATGAGATGATTTCTAAATTGTAATTGAATATCAATATTATAACAAAAAAAGACGCAGAAATGCGTCTTTTTTTGTATCGTATAAAATGGTGATTAAAGTATTTCTCCTCAACCATCCACTCTTCATTCTTAACACTTCACTCTTAATTCTTAAAAATCAATGTGTCTTCACCTCTGCATCTGATCCTGCATTAGGCTCTTTGATTGTGCCTTTCTTGCTCTCTTTCTCCTGGTACGCTTCAGCACGTTTCTTGTTAATTTCCTCTGCATTCTGCAACACTCCGTTAGAGAAGATCAAAGTTTCGATGACTTCGCCTTTCTCATCGTATGTCACCCAGTTGCCTTCACGTTTGTCGTTCTTGTGCATTCCAGTCTCCACAATCTTGTCTGTGCCGTCGTATGCCACATACTTGCCATCCTTCAATCCGTTGACATACTCCACTGTGTAGTACAGTTTGCCGTCGCCAAGATAGAATTTGGCTGTGCCGTGGATCTTGCCGTCGACATATGGAATCTCCTCCATCATTATGCCGTCTTTGTTGAACGACTTCTTCATTCCATGCTTCTTGCCCTCTTTGTAGTTCTCTTCCAAAGTCAGTTTACCTTTGTTGTAAAACTCCCACTTGCCATCTTTCTCTTTGCCCACGTAAGATCCCTGTGATGAGATAGTTATTCCGTCTGGCTCATAGAACACGGCTTTGCTGTGGTTCGCGTCGATGTAGGTCTGCACACATTGAGGTTTTCCATTCTCATAGAAATGGTGGAAATCTCCCACTGGCACGTCGTCTTTGAAATTGCCGACGTATTTAGGATTGCCGTTGGGGTAGAACTTGCCCCATTCTCCCTGTTTCTTGCCTTTTTTGTCAGTCTTGTTCTGCGGCTCGGCCATGGCTACAGTCGCCACGCACGACAATGCTATCAAAAAATATTTTGCTGTCATATCTTATTTCGAATTTAGTTCATTAAACACTTTTTCGATATGCTCATTGGTGGTCTTCACATAGTTTCTGCAAAAAGAGATCAGTTCGGATGCCCTTTTCACTTTCGCTTGAAGCTCATCAATGGAAATTTCGCCGTTTTCTGCGGCTGCTACGATAGAGTTCAGCTCTTCGTATGCCTCAGTGTATGTCAGTTTTTCTTTCATATCTTATTTTTTATGTTTAGTTGCCAACTTTCATCAGCCATAAGCCATCCGTTATAAGCCAGCAATCTCGTCGACGGTGCTCGTGATTCTTCCGTCTGAGCAAATAGTCTCGATTTTGTCGCCGTTTTTCAAAGTGGAGATAGAAATCGGTTTGCCGTCCTTCAAAGTTAAGGAATATCCTCGTTTGAAAGCTTCTTCTGGCGAAATACTTTTGATTTTTTGCTCCAGCAGGTCGAAAATCGATAATTTTTGTGAGATTGAGAATCTTACGGCCCTTGAAATAGAATCTTGTTTCGACGTGATGGTTCGCAACGTGTCGTTTGCCAGTCGTTTTGCAGAAATCTGTAGACGGTAGGCAGACGAGTCGATTTTTTGTTTCTCGATATTGGTGGCTGTCTTTGCCTTAGCCGACAGAAATTCAGTGATTTGAGTCAGAGTCTGTTTTTCTTTGTCCAACGTCGACGTCGCATATGCAGACAGCCTTTGTGAACAGTCCTCCACATTTTTCCATGCGGAATCGATGGCGTGGATGAGGTAGTCGGCCACTGCTGTCGGGGTCTTTAGCTCCAGGTTGGCTACTATGTCCACCACGCTAGTGTCTTTCGTATGACCGATTCCTGCCAATACAGGTAATGGAAACAGTGCCACTTCTCTTGCCACTGCGTAGTCGTCGAACGCTTTCAGATCCATCTCGCTTCCGCCTCCACGGATGATGACTACGGCGTCGAAGATGGCCCCGTCTTGACATGTATGTTTGTTTTGAGACGCACGACCGTTTTGAGACGCACGTCCGTTTTGACATGTATGTCCGTTTTGACATGTATGTCCGTTTTGACATGTATGTCCGTTTTGAGACGCACGTCCGTTTTGAGACGCACGTCCGTTTTGAGACGCACGTCCGTTTTGAGACGCACGTCCGTGCGTCTCTACGTCATTTTTGATTTGCAATAATGCATCGATGACACTTTGTGGCGATTTCTCTCCTTGCATCAACGCCGGATATAGGGCGGTGTAGAACTTGTATCCTAATGGATTGTTAGTGAGCTGATTGATGAAATCCTGATAGCCGGCAGCGGATGCAGAACTTATCACTGCTATTTTCTGAGGAACGATTGACAATCGGAGCTTTTTATTGTTCTCGATTATGCCTTCTTGGGCAAGTCTGTTGATCGTTTCCTGTCTGCGTAGCACGATTTCGCCGAGTGTGTAACGAGGCTCGATTCCTACGATGTTGAGGCTGAATCCGAATTCTGAGTGAAAGTTAGGAGCTGCGAGCACTTGGACTCTCATGCCGGAGCATAGTTGCAATCCCGTCTGCTGGAAAAATTTTACAGACAGTGAATCAAATGTGTTTTTCCAGATTGTGGCTCTGCATTTTGCGATGATTCTTCCCGACGCGTCTGTTTCTGCCAAAGTGAGGTAGCAGTGCCCACGATAGCTGATCTCGGCTATTTCCGCACATGTCCAGTATGGACCAGCCAAATTTCTTTGGATGGTGCGGCTGACGGCATTCAGCACTTCGGATAATGAGAATATTTCTTCCTCCATGTCGGGTCGTTTGTAAAATCAATACTTTATTGAATCATCTTTATCAATTCAGGCAATGCTTTTTCAAAACGCACTCCATACCAGTGTGCAGTGTCACCTTCTGTGGTCTTGATGGCTGCAACGGTGTAGTCGACGGCGATTCTTGCGGCTTCTTCAAGACTTTTGCCAAGGAAATATGCTCCGCTGAATGTGCTTGAGAAGATGTCGCCGGTGCCATGGTATATTCCGGGAATTCTCGGACGTGAACAGATGGAGATTTTGTCGGTTTCGGCATTGTATATCGCTACACCCTGTTCTCCTTCTTTCATTTCCACTCCTGTCATTACAATATTTTTAGCTCCTATCTTGCGTAGCCCGGCAATCACATGCTCCACATATTCCATGGTGTGGCCAGTGACGTGGAATTCTTCACCAAGCATGAAAGCACATTCTGTGATGTTTGGCAGAATCACATCTGCTTTTGCACAGAATTTTTTCATGCTATCCACGAACTCTTGATTGAATCCGGCGTAGAGTTTTCCATGGTCTCCCATGACCGGGTCGACGATGAGTTTTGCATCGTCTGTTTTTGTCTCGTTGTATATGTCGAGAATATATTGCAGTTGTTTTGCTGAACCAACATAGCCAGTGTAGATGGCTCCAAATCTGATGCCTTCTTTTTTCCAGTGTTCCTTGATGGCTGGCAAATCCTCTGTCAGATCACGGAATGTGTATCCTTTGAATCCTCCGGTATGTGTGGAAAGGACTGCCGACGGTAGTACAGCCGTCTCAATTCCCATTGCCGACAGGATAGGCAGAGCTACCGTCAGTGAACATTGTCCGACGCAGGATATGTCTTGTATCGTCAAAATTCGTTTTTGGTTCATTGTATATGTGGTTTTGTTTGGCGTTTTATGTTGTGGTGTTGCGCAACGTCGTAGCGTTTGCACGCTACGTTGGAATGCGTCGTGTTGTAGCGACGCTATGCTGGGTTGCGTAGAGCTTACGCACTACGCTGGGATATGTCGTGCCTTTGGCACTGGCGTTGGCACGCTATGCTATGGTATGTCGCACCTACGGTGTTTTCTCACAATTACCTCCGCGGATTCCACTTGTCCTGCCATTGGAGGATTCAGTTTGGCGACAGACACTTCTGCCTCCTCCACTTGTGTGAATGTATGGAATAACCTGTCGACGATGCTTTCTGCCACTGTCTCGATGAGAATACGTTGCTTATGCATCTCTTCTCTGACGATGTCGTTGATCTCCGCATAGTTGATCGTCTTTGTCAGATCGTCGTCTTTTGCGGCGTCTCCCCAATCTGCCTTCACTTCCACATTGACTATATAATCTGATCCGACAATGTTTTCTGTCGGAATGGCTCCGTGGAATGCGTGGATACGGATGTTGTTGAGGCGGATCAATCGGATTGATTTCATCTGAAGAAACTGAAATTGACGTGTCCGTAGTTGCGGTGGTGGAAGAAATGCTCGTCGTCGCTGAAATCAAAATCTTTAGGATGCTCCAAAATAAGCATTCCGTCTTCTGACAGCAATCCTAAATCTGCCACCAATTGAGGTATTTCCTTCAGTCGTTCGTGCGAGTATGGAGGATCGGCAAATATGATGTCATACTTGCGTCCGCATTTCTCGATAAACTTGAAACTGTCACCTTTGATTATCTCCCAAGCGTCTTTGAGATTAAATTCGTCTCTTGTCTTTCGAATGAAATTGTAATTTATCTGATTCATCTCAATGAGTGTCACATCAGTACACCCTCTGGAGATGAATTCCAAACTGATACTTCCTGTTCCTCCAAACATGTCAAGTACGGTAACCTGTTCAAAATCAACTTCATTATTGAGAATGTTGAACAGCCCTTCTTTGGCAATGTCTGTTGTGGGACGTGCCTTCAGGTTTGCCGGAGGTGATAAACGTCTGCCCTTTAAGTAACCACTTATTATACGCATATCGGTAGTTGATAGATGGTTAAAAACTGATGTTTGTTCTTTATGCTTGAGAATGCTGATTTCTCCACTATTCCTTTCGGTGTGGCGGAAAATTCAATTTTTGCAATGTATCTTGCAAGATGGTCAACGACAGCTGAGTTTTCATCAACCTCTCCGCTCACTACACATTTGACATCGTATTGGTCGATATGGTAGTTGTCCATCAGTCCAAGCACGAAAAACAGAAACTCGTCTGCGGTTTGGTATTGGAAAATGTTTGCAAGTTTCAGTTTGCCTCCTTCAATGTATATCACATCCACGGAAGATGTGCGGATGTTGAGGTGAAGGTATGAGCCTTTGCATTTTTTGCTGTTGAACATGGCGTTGAAGAGCAAAGGCATCATCTGACTGTGGATTGTCGCGTTTGGCTTGTTGCGACGGATGGTCTCCTCATGTCGCTGAGGTACAGTGTAGACGACGGAGATTTCATTTGTAGGCAATGTGTCTGTCAGCACCGTCGCTCCGTCCACATTTCCAAAATTCAGTTCGGCAATCTTCTTCTCTTCCACATCTTCCAGCAATGGAGTGGGGAAGAGTGTGAATTGTTGTGTCTCGTAGACGATGTGAGTCTTGAGATATTCAGCCGCCAACACGTTGTTTGATTTGCATTCGTCGGCAAAAATATCTATTCCATGACGGTTGCTGTCGATTATCTTGGTCATATACAGCAACTTGTTGTCTTTTGGGTCGGACACAACAAAACAAAGTCCATCCGGCAAAATGCGGATGGACAATATTTTGCTATAACTGTTAGCTGCGTCGAAATTACGAATTGAATATTCTTTTCTCTGCATCTTATGCTATTACTCCCAGTTTCCTGCGTTGTTGTTTGGAGTCACGATGTCTCCCACCTTCAAACCAGGGTACTTGTCAGTCTTCTTAGCCTCGTCGCAAAGGTTTACGATTTCGCGGTGGTTCAAACCGTTCAAGTATACTGTGTATGGAGTTCTTGCCTCAAACAATGGCAAAGGAAGACCAGACTTTGTTGATTGAGTTACAGTGTCAAGCTCAAACTTTGCTCCTCCTGCGAATGGAACGAATGCAAGTGAATCAGGATTGAATCCAGCAGGGAAGATGCTTGTCAATACACTTACGTATGATGTATCACGCTTGAAGTTTGCTTTGAATGCCTCGAAATCAGTGATTCCACATGCAGCGGCTGAGTCAGCCAAGTTTTCTGCAATGAAGTGAAGAGCCTTCTGCTCTGTCAATCCCTTTGACAACTGCTCATCTGTGATCTCTCCTTGCTTGTAGACTTGTGCTTTCTGACCATTCTTTACGAAATCAATTAGCTCATCAAAGCTACCTGCATAACGTCCGTTCTGATCCTTGTACTCGATCTGAGCCTTACGGATGTCGATCAAGCGAGCGATAATTGGTTTCTGACGTAAATCTCTCTGCTCTTGGAACTCAATAGGAGTGTTGATGCTGTCGTAGCACAACCAAATCAAGAAAAGTGATGCCAAAACAAGCATCGATGTGATTACATGCCTCATTTTTATAGTCTATTTTTTGTTTTTACTTTGTTATTGTTTTGCAAAAATAAAAATATTTAGAATTTTGCGTTGCAATTTTGCCTTTTTATTTGCAGTTTATGGATTATAAATCGCTACAATCGCTAATTATTGCCAATATTGGCCACAAACCGACGCAACTTCAGCTGATGTGCGCACAGGCTTTGTCTCTCTTTATTTGCGCTGGAGAAGACCGTTCCGCATTTGTCCTCCGAGGGTATGCTGGTACGGGAAAAACTACAATTATCAGCTCGCTCATTAAGGCTCTGCGTTCTGTCCGTTATAATGTTGTGCTCCTTGCTCCGACGGGAAGAGCGGCGAAAGTGTTGTCCGACTATTCTGGATTGCCTGCCTACACAATCCATAAGTGGATATATCAGATGGGGTCGGGGATAGATCGTATGGAGGTCAACGCAATTGCTCCCAACCGTTTCCGTGACACTCTTTTTGTTGTTGACGAGGCATCCATGATTAGTGATAAGACGATTGGTGATTCCACTGACTTGCTTTCCGATTTGGTGGAGTATGTCTATGAGGGTATCGGTTGCCAGCTCCTTCTTTGTGGTGATACAGCCCAGCTTCCTCCCGTCTTCCTTGATTATTCTCCCGCTCTTGATAATTCCACGCTCGAGCGACTTGGCTTGACCGTTTATGGCGGTGTGTTGACGGAGGTCGTCCGCCAGCAGTCGGATAGCGGAATCCTTGTCAATGCCACTATGTTACGTGATAAGATCAATGAAGGAATGTGTGATTTCGAGTTTCCTGAGTTTGATGTCGACGGTTATAAAGACATTTGTCATGCTGATCCGCAGGAACTTGTGGAGACTATCGCGTCGTGCTATAATAAATATGGGGAAGACGATACGATTATCATCACCCGTTATAATGCTCGCGCAAAACTGTTCAATCAGGCTGTCCGTGCTCGTGTGCTCGACAGGGATGATGAGTTGTGCGGTGGAGATTCCCTGATGATTGTCGCCAACAACTATTATTGGTCGAAAACGATTCCTGAAATGAGCTTCATCGCAAACGGTGATACAGCATCTGTGAAGAGAGTGCGCAAGATTACGGAACTTTACGGACATAAATATGCTGATGTGACGCTCTATTTCAATGATTATGATGTTGAATTGGAGGCGACGGTGATGATGGATCTTCTGCATAGCGACTCCCCGTCGCTCAGTCAGAAAGAGTGGCAGGAACTCTATTCTGCGGTGGAGGAGGATTATATGGATGTCCCTACGCAGACGGAGAGACGCAAGGCGATGCGTCAGGACAAGTATCTGAATGCGTTGCAGGTGAAATTTGCATATGCCATCACAGCACATAAGGCACAGGGTGGACAGTGGTCGGCTGTGTTCATTGACCCCGGACTCATTCGTGCTGAGCAACTCGACACAAATTTCTATCGTTGGATCTACACCTCCTTGACTCGTTCAACGAAGGAGGTCTATCTGATCAATTGGAAATGTGCGGATTTGGAATGAATTATAAATGCGGAATGCAAAATGCGAAATTATGAATGTTCCAACCGATGTATTACCCCACAATTATGCCGTGAAACGTAACATGTTGGTAGAAAAATATGCAGACGGAAATTCCCCATTTTACCCCGTTTAAGGGGTATAGAAAATGCATTTCATAATTAGACAATTCGATTTTTCATGATTTGTGTTTTATATTTCACCGATGTTTTATCCCCACAATTACGAATTATGCATTACGAATTATGAATTGATCTCACATTTTAGGTGCGAAAAATGTGAAGTTTCTCACACTTTTCGCACCTAAAGTGTGAGAAAACGTTTGTTTTGATTAATTTTGTGGTTGTGTAATGATGATGAAGTATGGTTATAACAAGAGAAATCATATCAAAACTGGAAATCTGGAAAAAGGACGTTGACCGTTCTCCTTTAATCGTGCAGGGAGCAAGACAGATTGGCAAATCTTGGGCTGTCGCTGAATTTGGACGCACATCTTATAAGTATACAGCTATATTCAATTTTGATAAACAAGAGGAACTGAAGGGGATTTTTGAGAAGACAAAGGATGTGAAACGTATTTTAAGTGAATTGTCTCTATATACGGATGTCCCTTTGGTTGAAAGCGAAACATTGATTTTCTTTGATGAAATTCAAGATTGCAAAGCGGCGCTCAATTCCCTAAAGTATTTCAAGGAAGACGCCCCTGGCTATCATGTCATTGCTGCTGGATCTTTGCTTGGAGTCGCAGTTAATAGAAAAACAAAGAATAGCGAAGAGACCGATGAGATGACCAATACTTTTCCGGTTGGAAAAGTCAGTTTCCTTGAAATGTATCCTGTGACTTTTCGTGAGTTCTTACGTATGAGTGATCCTTTGCTTATGCAGCAAACGGAGTCCCGTCTAGAATTGTTAGAACCTCTTCCTGAAATATTGTTTAATAAACTTACGGAGCAATACCGTCGTTATCAGGTGTGTGGTGGACTGCCGAAGCCATGTAGCCATATGTTGGATGGAGTCGGAATGGAAAAGATAGAAAATGATCTTGCTGAACTGCGTAAGTCTTATGAATATGATTTCACTAAACATGTGGATGCTAAGGATATTCCTCGTATCAGAGAGATTTGGAGAAGTATACCGTCTCAACTATCTCGCGAGAATAAGAAATTTATTTTTAGAGTAGTGAGAGAGGGAGCCAGAGCTCGAGAATATGAGTCTGCTCTTGATTGGCTGGTCCTTTCTGGTATGGTATATCGTATTTACGTGTGTGAGACACCTCAGTTGCCGCTTAAACATTACGAAGTAACAACAGCATTCAAGGTCTATATGCTTGATCAAGCAATTCTTCGTACGATGGCAGAACTGCCACCTGAGGCCGTGATTGCAAAAGGAGACTTGTTGAAAGAATTTAAGGGAGCGATGGCAGAAAATTTTGTCCTTTCCTCTTTGTTGGCTCAAGGATACAACTCTCCTCATTACTGGACGTTGACAGGTAATAAGGCGGAAGTTGATTTTCTTATTCAAGACGGATTAGAGATACGTCCTATAGAAGTAAAAGCGGAAGAGAATATATCAGGACAAAGTCTTAAGGTTTACCAAGATAAGTACGCTCCAGAAATAAGACTTCGTTTTTCTATGAGGAATTTAAATATCAATGGTAATGTCGTTAATATACCGTTATTCCTTTGTGATTGGTTAAAGGATATATTGTCTTTTGTGAAGCGTACAAAATAAATCGATTATCGACGTGATTGGAATTGGACTGTGGAGACGTTGCGTTGTGGCGTCTCCACATTTTTCAAATCTGGGTGACCATATTATATTCTGGTTTGAGCGACCACAAGGGATCGCCTCTACGGACCAATTCCAACGATGGATTATCCCCACAATTATGCATTACGCATTATGAATTATGAATTTATTTCGCACCTAAAGTGTGAGAAAACGTTTGTTTTTTCCACTGTATCTTTTTTGTCGGAAAAATTGAGAGACTAACAAACCTGCCATAGGTTCAGAAAACAACCATTTTATGTTTGGCATGTATGGATTACTCTGTCGTGGACGAATTTTATTGTTTATTTTTTTTCCATGGAGTCCCATAGAATGCCCAATCCCCAATGCTTTTCACAGAATCCGGAATGCTGACAGTTTGCAGACTTGAACAACCTGAGAATGCCCTATCTCCAATGCTTTCCACAGAATTCGGAATGATGACAGTTTGTAGACTTGAACAACCATAGAATGCCCCATACCCAATGCTTTTCACAGAATCTGGAATGATGACTTCTTTTAGGCTTGTGCAATCTTTGAATGCATTCCTCTCAATGCTTTTCACAGAATTCGGAATGTTGACTGTCTGTAGGCTTGAACAACCATAGAATGCCCAATCCCCAATGCTTATCACAGAATTTGGAATTTTGATTGTTTTTAGGCTTGAACACCTGTAGAATGCCCAACCCCCAATGCTTTTCACAGAATTCGGAATGTTGACTGTCTGTAGACTTGAACAATCTTCGAATGTCTCAAACCCAATGCTTTCCACAGAATCCGGAATGATGACAGTTTGTAGGCTTGAACAACCTTCGAATGCCCAATCCCCAATGCTTTTCACAGAATTCGGAATCTTGATCTCTTTTAGACATTTGCAATTATAGAATGCAAAGTTTCCTATCACTATCAAGGAGTTTGGCAATGCGACTGATTCAAATTCTTTTTTTTCTTCATTGCCAGTGATCTTGACCACAGTGTATTCTTTTTCGTTGATGTCAACTTTTTCTGGGATAATGAGTTCTTTAGAATTTCTTTTAATGTGTTTGACCAACTCAAAAATATTCATCGAGAATATGGGCTGCTCCACAGAGATGTCGATCTGGCAAGTCCTGTCGGTTTCACTGATGATATTATATTTGTTGTCTTGTGTGTCTTTGGCAGAAATAAAATTAAAAGTGATAGAAACTATGGCGATGAACACTATCGTCAAAATGAATTTTTTGTCGAAAAATCGTTTTTTGTCTGATTGTGTGCCGTGTTTAGGTAGATTGTATGCCATAATTTTTTTCATTATAGGATTTTTTGTACAAAAAAAGCGTGTATGAAAACACGCTTTTTATGCTGAAAATCAAATTGATTACTGTCTTTTCTCTTTGATTCTTGCCTTCTTACCTGTAAGGTTACGTAGGTAGTAAAGCTTAGCACGACGTACAACACCTAGCTTGTTAACCTGGATGTTGTCGATGAAAGGAGACTCCATAGGGAAGATTCTCTCTACACCTACACCGCTAGAGATCTTACGAACTGTGAATCTCTTCTTGTCCTGGTGTCCGCTGATACGGATAACAACACCTCTAAACTGCTGGATACGCTCCTTGTTTCCCTCTACGATACGGTAAGAAACTGTGATAGTGTCTCCACTCTTGAATGCTGGGATCTCTTTCTTAGTAGCGAAAGCCTCTTCAGCAATCTTAATCAAATCTACTGCCATTTTTTTATTTGTTTTTTCTTATTCAACTTAACGCAACATTACCGAGGCTCCTTGCCATCATAAGCGGTTACGCAAAAACGATGCAAAAGTACATCTTTTTTATTATTCCACAAAGAGATAATAAGAAAAAATGAAAAGTGTTGATATTTAAGTGATCTGTGAATCATATTCCACTTCCTGATTGAAATCGAACCCCCTTTTCTCATAAAAAGACGAAGTCTTTCTCTGTGAACTTTTTCTCTCTGTGTTTTTATTAAATTTTATGTGCTCGCCTACGGCTCGCACGTGGGAAGGGGTTAGGGCGTTCCGCCCTTAACAATCCTCGTTTATGACACTTCCAACTATCTTTTTGATTTCGTCGAACTCACGTTATTTAAGTGATCTGTGAATCATATTCTACTTCCTGATTGAAATCGAACCCCTTTTTCTCATAAAAAGACGAAGTCTTTCTCTGTGAACTTTTTCTCTCTGTGGTTTTTTTAATTTTTATGTGCTCGCCTACGGCTCGCACGTGGGAAGGGGTTAGGGCCAATATCAATCAAACATGGGCCCTTAACAATCCTCGTTTATGACACTTCAACTGTCATTTTCTCCTATTTTTAGATTCGTCGAATTCACGTTAAATTTTATGTGCTCGCCTACGGCTCGCACATGGGGAGGGGGTTAGAACCAATATCTATAAAACATGGGTCCTTAACAATCCTCATGCTATATAGCCAAATTTAATTGATTAAGAAGCTTTTGAGTGTGGCTTAGTCAAATATCCACAGCAGAATTTTCTTGTTGTCGGATTCTTTGATCTTTTTGTCGATGTAGTTCATCATATCGTCACACACGACCGGACATCCCAAACTTGCGGTAGTAGGATTGTCGCAATAGGCATATTCGTAAGAGTGTAACACAATGAGCCTTTTATATGCGTTGCTGTTTGTGCTTTCCAATCCATGCATTTTATAATGGAAATGTACTCCCCAATTGCTATATGAACGAATGCCAATTCTGTATTTGCCTAATGAAGAACATCCACTTCCTTCGACGTTGCTGAAGAATACATTGTCGATGTCGCTCCCTCCACCTGCTCCGTGGCTTACCAATGCAGTCTCCAGTATCTTGTCGTTTTTCAGGTCGTAGATGAACATCCTTTTGGTGTATAGATTATAAGAAAAGTCAATCAGAATACACCAGTCTGTGTTCATGCCTTTCTGTTTGACATACTTTTTTGCCTCTGCTGCCTTTTTGTGGATTCCTGTGACATCCTTCACTTCCGTCGCAACTCGTGGACGCTCTTTTATTGGCTCTCCTGCATATTCGACCTGCTTTTCTTGCGTATCTGCAATTATGTTTGTCTCCTGTGATGTTGGCGCTGCTTTCCCGTCACATGCAGACATTATAAAGCAGATACTAAGAATGTAAAACAGTTTTCTTTTCATTGTCGGATATTGTAGTCTATTCAGCGCTGCTGATTATTTTGTCGAATAGAATCTCATTGTTTTCAACGACGGTGGAAATCGTGAGCACCCCTTTGTTTCCCATATCGTTGTAGTGGACGAGATATTTGCTTTCTCCTAGAGGTTCAATCTTTTCAACTTCTTGAATGTCTTCTCCATCTTGCGCTCCGCTACGGAATTCCCAGATGGCGTAACCTCCTCCATCGGCGAACTCGTTGTTGTAGTCGTCTCTTAGTTTTTGAGCCAATGCATTTGTGCAATACTGAGCGATGACTGAATCTGTTGCCTCTTCTCTACCGAAGATATATTTCCCGTAGAATGTCTGGATTTTTTCGATGGCTCTGGCGTCAATGTCTTCGCTGATCGTTTCTGTCGACGGTGTTGCCTCCGTCTGTTGCACTTGCACTTGTGGCTGTTTGTCGCTGCATGATACAGCCACTATCGCCAAAATAAATAGAAGTTTTTTCATGTTAATCTTTTTTAAATTCCATTTTGCTCCAATGACAGTCGCAATAGATGGAATTGTCGACTATCTTGGCATTGTATATTTGCAGTGTTTTTATAATTTCTGGATCAGCGTTTACTCGAAAATAGAATTCGTGGAAGTGATAATCGCTCATCCTGCATTCTGCTAGAGGAATGTTTTTCTCCTTTAGCTGATTGATAATATCTTGCATGACATCGCAGATGTATCTCTTCATGTTTTAGCACATTAAGAAGCTGTTTTGTTATTTTTCATCATAATAAATAAGTGCTCGCCTACGGCTCGCACTAGAGGGGAGGTGTTAGGGCGTTCCGCCCTTAACAATCCTCGTTTTTATTCTTCCTTCTTCACTTCGATTCTGAACGTTGTGCCGACTCCTTGTGTGGAGTTGAGAACGTATATTTTACCGTGGTGGTATTCCTCCATAATTCGTTTGGCAAGAGAAAGTCCAAGTCCCCAGCCACGGCTTTTAGTCGTGAATCCAGGTTCAAATACGGTTTTGAACTTTGATTTTGGTATTCCTTTGCCTGTGTCGCTCACGTCTATGATACATTTAGAATCTTTTTCACTCACGTTGACGTGGATGCTTCCATCTCCGTCCATTGCGTCGATGGCGTTCTTGCAGAGGTTTTCGATCACCCACTCGAATAGCGGCACATTCAATTCTGCATTGTATTTCTGGTCGTTGTCGTAGTGGCAGGTGATGGACACTCTTCTAGACACTCGTCCACGCATATATGACAATGCATTGTCTATCACTTCATTAAGACAGACTGGAGTGCATTCTGGTTTGGAACCGATTTTGGAGAATCTGTTGGCGATGGTTTGCAGACGGTTGACGTCCTTGCTTATCTCTTGAGCCACACTCGCGTCGACATCCATTCCTTTCAGCAATTCCACCCATGCCATGAGTGAGGAGATAGGAGTGCCGAGCTGATGGGCTGTCTCTTTGGAAAGTCCCACCCACACACGGTCTTGCTCCGCTTTGCGTACGCTGGCAAGCACAAGCAATAGCGCGATGAAAAACAGGAATATCAAGCCCCATTGGATGAACGGGAAATACGACAGCTTCTGCAAAAGCAATGAGTCGCCATAATATAGTTTGTGGTATGTCGTCTCGTCCAGTTTGATGGAAATAGGTTCGTTGATTGTCTCAAACGACGCTACCTTGCTCATCAGAAATGCGGAATCTGGCTCTCCATTATATTTGTCAGGGATGTCGATGTTTCTATATTGGTATGGAGTACCTTCCGCATCCACAATTATCACAGGAATAGTGTTGTTGTCTTGAATGACACGCAGACAGAAGGTGAAGTCGAAATCATCACCTGCGGTAGCGATCTGACGTGTCGCGTCAGCCCAGATCTCCATTTTGTCGCGTTCTTCCTTTGCCATGTCACCTACAAGATTGGTGGAAAACACAATCGACAATAGGAAGATGATGATTGCGAAAAATGAAAATATATATTTGACGGCGGAATAGTTAAGAAACGATTTCTTCATACCTAAATGACGTTTTTGATTATTAAACGTGAAATTTAGCAAATTATTGTGTCTGTGGTTGTAAAAGCACTTTTTGATGTCTGGGAGAAAATCTTCTTAGAGTCTGTTTTTAATATGTTTTGTAATTTACTTCATTCTGTTTTTACCGCTGCCCTCTGGACTCGTGAAAGAGTGAGTTAGGAAGCTCCTCCCTTAACAATTCTCAAATTCTATAGCCAAGTTGTTTGATTAACAGCTTCTTACAATTTCTCTCGATACTTTGTTTCGTTTTCGTCTTCAAGAATGTTGAGATAGCTTGTGTAGCGGCTTTCGCTGATGAAGTGTTGCTCCACGGCCTCTCTCACCGCACAACCTGGCTCGTGCGTATGTGTGCAATTGCCAAACTTGCATGATTCGGAGTGCTTGAAGATTTCTGGGAAGAAATGTCCCACTTCATATTTGTCGAATCCGATGGTGCCGAATCCTTTCACTCCTGGAGTGTCGATGATGAAAGTGTCCTCTTCAAGCTGGTACATCTCAGAGAATGTTGTGGTGTGCATACCTGTGTCATGCACTGAGGAAATCTCACCTGTTCTGGCTGCAAAATCCGGTGAAATGGCATTTATGAGTGAGGATTTGCCCACTCCTGAGTTGCCGCTGAACAACGTCGTCTTGCCTTTCAACGCATTTCTCACCTCTTCCACTCCCTCACCCGTAAGAGCTGATGTGATGTGGCATTTGTAGCCGATGCTTTCATAAAGTGTCACAAGTGCTTTCATATATTCCGTCTCCCTTTCATCATATAGGTCGCATTTGTTGATCACGATCACGGCTGGCACTGAGTATGCCTCGCATGTGGCAAGAAATCGATCTATGAAGACGGTGGATGTCTCTGGATGGGCAATAGTCACAGTCAGCATCGCTTGGTCTACATTGGCAGCGATGATATGGAGCTGCTTCGACAGGTTTGATGGCTTGCGTACGATGTAGTTTTTCCTTTCGCATATGCTGCTGATCAAGCCTTCGGAGTTGGGAAGCTCTTTAAACTCCACAATGTCGCCTACCGCAACTGGGTTTGTGCTCTTGATTCCCTTGATGCGGAAATTGCCTTTTATCTTGCACTCCCAAAAGTCGCCGCTCTCTGTACGTACAATATAGCTGCTGCCTGTATTTCTGAAAACTACTCCTTTCATCCAAAAATTAAATAAATAAAAAAGGCGGCGACAATGCCACCGCCTATATGTTTAGAAACTGTTTGTCAAAATTACACAGTCATAATCTCTTTTTCCTTTGCAGCGAACATCTCATCGACATTCTTGATGTATTTGTCGTGGATCTTCTGAACCTCTGCCTCTGCATCCTTCTCAACGTCTTCAGCCAAACCGTTCTTCACCTCTTTCTTTAGGCCTTCGATTGCGTCGCGACGTGCGTTTCTAATACTGATCTTTGCGTCTTCTGCCTCAGCTTTAGCCTGCTTTACAAGAGCCTTACGACGCTCCTCTGTTAGAGGCGGAATGCACAAACGGATCATCTCACCGTTGTTTTCAGGTGTGATGCCGACCTCTGAAGCCAAGATCGCCTTCTCAATCAACGGAATCATCTTCTTATCCCAAGGCTTGATAGCGATAGTGCGGGCGTCTGGTGTTGTGATAGATGCCACACCTGAAAGTGGAGTCATCGCACCATAGTTGTCTACACGGATTGGATCCAAGATTCGTACGTTTGCCTTGCCGGCACGGATGTGGGCGAAAGAATCGTCAAGATGAAGAAGCGCTCCGTCCATCTTGTCTTCTGCCACTTTATAAAAAGACTTTACGTCTGCCATTGTAAAAAATGTTTTATTTCCTTAATTTATAATTCTTTTTTCATTGACACACACGTCCGCGTGTCTCTACGTGTGGCAAAGATACGATTTTTTTGCATATTGCAATATTATGCATGAAAAATATTGATTGTCGGAGGCCTCTCTTAAATTTCCGAATAAACTAATTCTCCGTCTATTCTCTCTGATTTCATAACATAAATCCTATCGACTCGCATGGATGCAGTTTTGATGGATATGTCTGTCGGAACAGTTGATGGCTTGCGAATCAATGAGATGTGTGGGTAAAATTCCGTCGACTTAAATTTGACACCATTGGCAATCAGTCTCTCTCTCAGTAGCGACGCGAGAGATGATGCTGAGGTGCCATCTTTGATTCCAACCCAAACAACAGTTCCGTTCTTCGTCTGGAATGTCCCCAATTTGTCGAGTGTGATCTCAAAAGGGTCGAATACGACTTCACTTACAGCCTTACGGATCTTTGGCAGGTCAAATGTCTCGCCAATAAACGCTAATGTCAGATGTAGATTGCCATACGGACAATAGTTTCCTTCCACTCCTTGGTCTCTCATCTCCTGTTGGGCATCGACAAGCGCGGATTTGAAATCCTCCGTAAAGCGTATTGCGATAAATATTCTCATTAAAATTCTGTATATGATAAAGCCGTTTTAGATTTCCCTAAAACGGCTTTTTATCAATCATTGATATTCAATCATCTGTGATGAATGTTTGACGCTCCTGATTTTCCATCCACTTGTTTGGTCATAGGAGAGCCAAACTTAGCTTTCTCCGCATCATGTTTTGCGACGACCTCCATGTATTCTGCTGTGCTGAATGGGGCAGGTGTCTGTGCAAACTCAGGCACGTTGTAGCTCTTCAGCAAGTCGGCGTCATGACGTGGGTTGAGGCGAGGCATACGGAATGGTTTTGTGGCATTGCCGTTTTCATCAATGTGAGTGATGTAGTTGCGGGAGTAGCTTCCATCTTCACGTTTGGATGCTATGAGTAGCCAGCGACTGTTGGTCGACCAGCTGTGGTAGCTGTCGCAAAGTGGAGAGTTGACATTCTTCAAAGGAAGGAGTTCAGATGTCGCCAGATTGATCAGGCAGACGTCGGCACTATGCTCTGTTGGCACTTGCATGCCATATTCAGCACGTGTGATAGCCAGGAATTTGCCATCTGGAGAAATCTTAGGAATAGTGGCACTGCTGTCGAGCTTAGTTGCCGCATACACAGTGTCTATTTTGCCCCAGCTGCGTGAGTCGGCGTCGAATGCTATTCTCAATATGTCATATTTCACACTGTCGAATGGCAGCTTGTTTTTATCGTCGTCTGTGCATACAAAGTAGAGATGCTTTCCGTCTGGAGCCCATTCGGGGAATGATTCGAATCTGTTGTCGGTACGGATGATGTTTGTGATTTCGTTTTTCTCTATGTCGTAAAGCACAAGGTCGCCATGAAGATTGAATGTCTCAATCTTGTTTGTGGTCGACGAGTGGAACGACTGCTTGAAGTTGTCCATAGAGAATGCAATCAGAGGCAGGGTAGGGTGCCACGATGTGATTGATGTTGAGAATGGCATATCTCCTGTCTTTGTGTCTATCTTGCGGACTGTGCCGTTGTATGAAAGAATCATACCTCCTTTCTCACCACGGTAGTAGAAACTTCTGTTTTGTGAATTGTGACGCTGCACAAAATGACAGTTCACACATCTTTGTGTGCGGTAGCCAGGCTGTGAGTGTGTGTAGTGGTCAGACGCTATTATGCTCTCTTCTCCTGTCGACAGATTATATTGGTTGACAGACATTTCTCCACTTGCCTGATAGCTTGGCTCAATCATTCGGTATGTGACGTATTCATCGATGGAGTCGCCGCTCACAGTCATAGTGAATGGGGCATAGCGTAGATAACCGTTGTTTGTCTTTTCGTAGACTTCAAAGGTTATATCGTTGTCTTTGTTCTCTGCAAGTAATGATTTCCATTTGTCAATAGGAAAACAAACATTGCCGTTGTCGGAAGCTACAGAAAATTCCGTCTTTCCGCCTGACACTTTCACTATGAAATCTTTATCCGCGTCGACACAAAAATTCATTGGCAGAATGTTGCATGGAATTGTTGTGCCGATATAGCAGTTGGGTTGGATTGGGGCGGCATCAGAACTCTCTGTGAATGATTTCGGAGCATCTACAGAGCAGGCTGACATCAGCGTCGCCAACAGAAATATGATTATATTAGTCTTTTTCATTTTTTCAAATCTCCTCCTTTATAGTTCTTAGTGTCGGTCTCTTTATAGAAGTAGTAGTAGAGATACGATCCTTCGTATTTCTTCATCTTATCCTTCCCTTTTTTACCAGCCTTTTGAATCTCTTTGACACCCTTTTGTACGTTTATCGCAAGATTCCTGTCGACAGTGATGCTCTGCACTGGTTTTGTATTGCCCATAATCGCGCAAAGACAAGCAGCTTCCTGAATACATTTTGGAGGCACATGTCCTCTGTATATTTGAGCTGCGACGGGAATGTCTCTCGCAAATGATTCAAGATCTTTGGCGTAAAGTTCTGTAAGAATTCTTGCCTCAGCTATTTTGGGGTTTGAAATGTTAGACCTTTCCGCTATGAAGTCTGCGGCTGAATAGGCATGAAACCAATCGTCCTTTTTCTCAAAATATGAGTCAAAGTTTTTGTAAGCCTCTTTGTCTGTCAACAACTGTTGCTTGTCGTTCTTGTATTTTCTCCACTCTTTCACATAGTCTGAGTAGACGGTGCTCGTCTCCAACACATTCAAATATTTCTCGGTAAGTTCTGGTTCTTCCATCATCACCGCGCAACGCATCATTCGTTTCAACCGACGGAAATTCTCTCCCGTCAACTGGTAGTATTCCATTGCGTGGAATAGCGACATGCAGAAGTTTCCTGTGGCAAAGGCGAAATCTTCATAGTGGATCATGTGAGGCATACAGAAATTGCTAGTGCTGTATCCTTCCCATTCCACAGGAAAGTTGAACATCTGGTCCACTTTTTCTCCGTTTGCGATCAGAGCTTCCACGTAGTAAGCGTATATGTCTGATGTCGGATGAGTGGTGTTTCTGGCTTCTGTGATCATCTCTCCCCATTTCTCTTCGTTTTCAAGTCTCTGCAAACGGAGAATCTTGTGGAAACTTTCATCGTTGTAGCTACAAAGTTTTGCGACTACAATTGCCAAAACAAATGCAATTCCTGGGACAATAAGTCTCTTTGCCGACAATTCCGTCTCCTCTCCACACTTGCTCGCCACGAGCGGACAGACAATCAACAATGCCAGTGCTATGAGTGAATAGATGAAGAAAGTGCTTGAATGTGAGACATATAGAGGTGCGAATAATGCGATGGAATAGACTTCGTAGTGGAGAAGGTTTGATGTCAGATAGTTGAATCCAAACCATGATGCCAAGCCGATTCCCGCAAGCATCATCGCTATTTTATTGTCTTTCTTTACGTATGACGATGCTCCTATCAGCATTGACAATGGAGAGAATATTCCGATAGCGAAGTAGGAAAACTCTGCCACTACAATCGCAATGTACAGCGAAATCTTGTTTTCCACCTGCATCCACCACGCCAGAAGCACAGCGATGAGGCTTCCTAAAAGTAGTGACATCACAACTGATCCGTCTACTTTGTCGAAAATCAGATATTCAAGATTGCAGGCGGCCACGAACAATGCAAGTGGCGGAATTGCAGCAAACACTATCTTTTTCGCGTTCCCCTGTTTGGAGAATGATTTAAGAAGTATGGCGAAAATCGCGGTCAGTGTTGTTGACACTGCGAATGCTCCGAACACTGGGGAAATAAAGAATTGTGTGATGAAACGCGACACAAAACTTAGACATCCGGCACCATATGAAAATATGATAGATCGGAATGGGTCGGAGTCGAGATACAGAGTATAGTCGTGGAGAGCATACAAAAAGTCTTGTTTGCTCACGATGGAGGTTGTGAATAGGACGATGAAAAGCAATGCTATCGACGCATATTCCAATGTTTTCATCTTGAATGTAAGGGTATCTTTCATAGTTTCCCGTCTTTTAGTGTTTCATATAATCCTTCGCAGGCATCTTCAAGAAGATCGAGCACAAGTTCAAATCCATCTGCGCCGCCATAGTAAGGGTCTGGCACGTAGTCGTTTGTGAAGTTTCTGCAGAATTCTGTCATTTTGTGGATTTTCTTCGTATGCTCCGCAGTCGCCGCACGGTCGTAAAGATCGTCGACGTTGGTGTTGTCCATGCCGATCACCAGGTCGAATCTGTCAAAATCAGCTGTTTTCACAGGTCGGCTGATGGAAGTCACGTCGTAGCCTCTGCGTGAAGCGAACGATATCATACGTGGATCAGCATGCTCTCCTTGGTGATAGTTCAGAATACCTGCGGAGTCGATGTTGAAATCTGCTGACGCTCCTTTGTCGTCCACAATCTTCTTCATCACAGCTTCCGCTGCGGCTGAACGGCAAATGTTGCCCAAGCAAACGAATAATATGTTGTGTTTTGCCATATTCTTATATTGTTATCCAACAGAATCGTCTTTTGCCAAGTCGCCTTGTTGAGAATTGTTGTTGCCACGGTTGCGATTGTTGAATCTGCGATGGTGGTTGTTGTATCTTCTCGGCTTGTTGCTTTCGTCGCCGTTAGCATTTGGCTTAAAATGTTGGCGGTTGGCTTTAGGCTCTTGGCTTTCGTTGCCATCAGTTTTCGGCTTATTGTTATGTTTGCCATCTGCATTTGGCTTATGGCTATTGGCGTTTGGCTGTTTGCCTTTTGCTGTTTGACTGCGGTTGTTGTTTTGTCTTCTTCTGCCTCCTTTGCCTTTCAACCTAGGCTCGTATGCTGGTCCTTCACCAAGCTCTTCTGGCAGAGGCATTTTTTCAATCTCTTTTTCCAAAAACTGCTCAATCATGCCAAACCTGTCCTGATCCTTCTCCGACACGAAAGTGATGCCCACACCCTGACGGTTGGCGCGTGCGGTACGTCCGATACGGTGGATATAGTCTTCAGCGTCGTGTGGCACATCATAATTGATCACCATGTCGATTCCTTCGATGTCGATTCCTCTGGAAAGGATATCTGTGGCTACAATGACGTTGATTTTTCCACTTTTATAGTCGAGCATGACTTCATCGCGAAAAGCCTGGTCCAAATCGGAATGCATGGCTCCGACTTTGATTTTCATGCGAAGTAGAGCGTTGTAGACATCCTTGACATTCTGTTTCGACGAAGAGAAAATGATGGTCTTGTCGACGCTGTTGTTTGCCAACAATTTCTGCACCAACATTCGTTTCTGAGTTTCATAGCAGATATAAGCCTGCTGTGTGATTCCCTCCGCAGGCTTGGAGATTGCCACATTCACGAATTCTGGCTCGTGAAGGATTGTCTCCGCCAACTTTTTGATTTTAGCTGGCATGGTTGCTGAAAACATCACCGTCTGACGCTTCACTGGCAACGTCTTCACTATAGAGATGATGTCATCGTAGAATCCCATGTCGAGCATACGGTCGGCTTCGTCCAGAATAAAATGTTCCACACCTGAGAAATCGGCGTTTTCCATCTTTATATGGGAGATCAAACGACCCGGAGTGGCGATAATGATATCTGTGCCGTTTTTCATCGCCTGTTTTTGGGTCTCGTATGCGGAAGCGTCGTTACCACCGTAGACTGCCACTGAAGAGATAGGCACGAAATATGAGATACCTTCCAACTGTTGGTCGATCTGTTGTGCCAACTCACGAGTCGGGGCCATGATGATCGCCCTCACTTTATCTTTCGATGGCTTCCTAAGCAATTGATTGATAAGTGGCAGCAGGTATGCCGCTGTCTTTCCTGTGCCTGTCTGCGCGCAAGCTATCAAATCTTTGCCTTCCATCACCACAGGCATCGCCTTCTCTTGTACAGGAGTCATCTCCTGGAAATTCATGGCGTCGATACCGTCAATCAACGACGGCTCAAAATCTAATTCGTCGAATCTCATTTTTTGTCTTTCTTTTGATCCTCCTTTTCTGGTAGTTCACATATGTCGCCGGGATAATGAGATATGCACTCGTATCCCGGGAACGCTTCCTTCATATAGTTTGGCACTTCAGTGCAGCTGCCATGGCGGATTAGCCCCTCAACCAATTTTTCTGCTTTTTTGCCAAACGTGTCGATATAGTAGCTTTTGTTGACCAACGCAAGGCCGTCTTTGAACGGATATGCGTGAGTGAAACTTGGAGATATCGCCTCTTTGAAATTATTGTCAAGGAATCCTACTTTGCCATCTTTCACAATACGTGCGAATCCACAGCTGTAAGGATTGATATAGTCGTATTGTGGCTCGACTATCTCTTTCCCCAATTTGTTGATCATTCCCCATTTGCCATCTTTTTTTACAATCGCCAAACCATTGTAGAACACATCGATGTATTCGTAGATCGGTTTCACGTACACTGTCTGACTGTCGGGTGTGAGAAGACCATATTTGTTGTTCTCCTCAAAATGGATCAGCTTCGTCTCGTCTTCAATCTTAACTGAAGGTTCATAGTAGACGGTGCTCTCCTCCTTTAATCCTCCTTTTATCAGAATGACGGAGTTCCTTTTTGTCTTGTCTGCATAAATTGAGTCGTATGCGCATTCCACGATAGGGTAGCCAGACAAATCGTATATGCCAAGTTTGCCATTCTTCTTCACCAGCAAAGCCTCTGTGCTGTTTTCAAAACACTTGATGGCGTCATATTTGCATGGAAGCACAGACTGTCCGAGCTCATCCACCAAACCATAGAATGCTCCCGTCTTAACAAGAGCAATATGACCGAAGAAATATGACATGTCGTCGTAGCGGGCTGAAATGATAGTCTTGCCAAGATCATTTACCAAACCTTTTTTCCCGTTCAATACGAATATCACATAACCAGGACGGAATTTTAACAGGGTGTCGTATACGCAGTCGATCACATGTTTTCCGCTTTTGTTGATGAATCCGCATTTGCCACCTAATCTTGCGAATGCCAGATCCTTCATTACAGGACCGTCTTTGATTACAGATTCGTCAAAAGTTTCATTGAACGATGTCTCCATGCCGAAGAGTCCGATGGTGTCGTAGCGGCAATTCACGATTGGCTTGCCTAAACTGTTGATTAGTCCCCATTTGCCATCTCTCTTGACGCGAGAGTAGCCCTCTTCGTAGTAGTAGAGCTCCTCGTATTCGTGTGGGATAAGCTCCTCATTGTTGCAGTTCATCAATCCCCATTTGTCGTTATGACGAAGGCGGACAGTGCCGTCGGGATAGTGCTGCATATATTCGTAGTTGTAAGGGAAGACGTCGGTGCCGTTCTTATAAAGGAAGTTCCATTTGCCTTTGTTGAGCACACGTCTGTAATCATCGATCAAAGAGTCTGCATAGACATAATCTTTAGGTCGCAATCCATTACGTTGCTTTTCATTTGTGTTCAGTGCGTAGTTGACCTTTGTCGTCAGCGTCACGGTCTGGGCCTCTCCCTTGATCTTGATCGGCTCAAAATCAGGCATTGTCTCAAAAAGACTTCTCACCTCTCTGAGCAGTTGAGGATTACATTTGCAAGAAGGCTTGATGTTAGAAATATGTCCGTCCTTGTTGACGGTGAAAGTGACAGTCACGTCGCCACCTTTAAGTGCGTTCGGACCGACAAGTTCGGATGGATATTGTTTTGCGGCTGCGACATATTTTTTGAATTCAGGATCGTCAACGCCCTTGAATCCTGTCGCCATAGAGCTGAATGAGATTGCAGTCAGCAAGGCTCCGGTTATGATATTTCTCAGTCTAAAGTTCATCATTGTTTGAATTTGAATCCGTTTGTGTGTTTCTCTAAATACTCACCGTTATTTCCGGCATATATGAAATAGCCCTCCACGTTGGGCAATGATTCGATAAGTGATAGTGCGGAATCTACTCCAATCACCATGCATGCTGTTGCCAAAGCGTCTGCTGTCATGCAGTCGTCTGCGATGATCGAACTGCTCAGCAGAGTGTGGTTCACAGGTTTGCCCGAGCAAGGGTCTATTGTGTGGGCATATTTGGTGCCATTCTTATAGTAGTATTGCAGATAGTTGCCGCTTGTGGCCAAAGCCTTTCCGTCGAGCTGCACCACGCGTTGCAACTCGTTGGTGTGTTGCATTGTGCTGTCTTCAATCGGTTTGTTGATTCCGATGCTCCACACTTTTCCTTTGTCGTTCACTCCACTGCAGACAACCTCGCCTCCCACTTCCACCATGAAGTCGTTGATTCCGTTTTGGCGTAAGACGCGAGCCACCACGTCGGAACCGAACCCTTTTGCTATTGCCGACGCATCCAGTTTGATATTCGGATTCTCTTTCTTTATATATCCGACGGGAGAGAGACTCTCCTTCTTCCAGTCCACGTAGTCATACATACCTGGCTTGTTGTCTGAAACACGAAGATAGAGACTAACCTTCTTCCATCCCACGTAGTTTCTCAATTCAGCCAACACACTGTCGGGAGTGGAGCGGTCGGGATCGAATCCGAATCCGTATGCGTTCACAAGAGGAGCGACGGTGATGTCGAAAGCACCGTTGGTGATGGAAGATATCTCACAAGCCTTGTTGTAGACCTTGATGAACAGAGAGTCCTTATCAGTCAGAAACACCGAGTCGGAAGAAAGGTTGACGCGGGTGATAGTGGATTGCTTGTTGAAAGTGGAGAGAGCGGTGTCGACGGCGGCAAGAGCTGCAAGGTATTCCGTCTTCACATCCTTTCCATTTGACGCATATTTGATTTGATAGAAAGTGCCAAACACTCTGCCATTATCAGTGACATATTTTTTTGCAGACGGTTGGGTCGTAGACACACACGCCGACAACAGAAATGAATAAATAAAAATTATGCAGTAGCGGAATAACGCTTTCATTTATACGATAATTATGCAGTTTAGTGATACACAAATGCAAAAATAATCAACTTTTTTTATTTCACAAAAACATGTAGTATTTATCAGGGATGGGTTGATGGTTGATGGTTCACACCCAACCCTGTGTTGTGTCGCACCTACGGGATTGGGTTTACACCTAATCCTATGATATGTCGCACCTACGGTGCTGTTTTTTTTAACATTTTTTAATTCTTTTCATAAGAAAATGTGTTGTAAATCATTTTTTAATAACATTTAATTCTTATTTTTGCGGAGTTTGTCCAGGAATATGAATGCCTTAAAGAAATTTTTTGGATTAAATGCTTGATATATAGAATGATAGGTGATGCAGAAGTGTCTTCTTTATTGTGTAGTATAAGCATTATGTGAAAAAGAGTATTTTATTTTCTGGAATATTTTAATGGTTTGTAGAATAATTTAAGAATAATACGAGAATAATTTATATACGATGAAAAGAATATTTTCTTTTATATTGGCTTTGATGGCTGTGCA
>OCVV011353857.1_pt1 | contig 72043 bp, 63 predicted proteins | sample 1539721 | NCBI WGS metagenome assembly OCVV01 (sample SAMN02144230, study PRJEB22623) | gut metagenome | biome: sheep rumen | host: Ovis aries | place: New Zealand
ACGGCCTTCAATCGTTCTTCGTAGGAATACATGTGCGTGACCTCCTCCTGTTAATGACCTCATTTGGTCCAGGATTTCGTCCGCACCCCCTCTCTCTCGGAATCCCCTATCTTAATCACAATATGGCTTTGACGAATACCCTTTTTCCTGAAGCCGGTTCACAAGTTTATCAAGGAAGTTACGGCAAATTACCTTGAACCATTTGGTATTTCCAAACCACCTTACCAAAGTAGGGCTCACCTTATAATACAAGCGTATAAAACCGCGGCCAAATAAATTATTCTCGAGCGAGTAGTCGCGGAATCTGCGCAATGTCCAAACTTCCGGACAATCGTATGATCCATAGACGCAAGTAGCTACATAACAACCTTTTCTCGTATAATAACGACCAGACCGTGATCTTCCGCGGTAATACGAACCTGAACCATGCTTGTAACGATGATAAGCCATAAAGGTTGCACCTCCTATCTGGTAGATATCGATGTAGCCGCTGTAATATCCGGTATATTGGCTGCGGATTTAATTGCCACGCTCTGAATGTCAGGAACAACATTGGACTCAGGAATTTGAATGTTCCCTATCGCCGGGATGTCGCTAACATTAATATCCTGAAGATCTTTCAAAGCATTATTAACAGCAGTATTGGAATGCACAGGCGGAGCAACATTGCTGTGAGCTGGTGCTACATTACTATGCGCCGGCGCTGAATTGCTATGGATTGCCGCAGCATTTGAATCATAGCCACCATAAGAACTGCTTCCGCCTGAACTATAGTCGCTGCCCCCATAAGAGCTGGAGGAATGACTTGAATGCGACACATGTGATTCATGGCTACTATGTCCGCCGCCAGATCCTGAGCTATGAGAACTATGCGAAGAATGCGAACTATGTGAGCGATGACCAGCAAACAGCTCATCCGCCATAAGCAAACTCAAAATCAATACCATAGTTCCCATCGCCACAACTTTATTTCTTGTAATATTTCCTTCCTCTTCGTATAAGAAGTCATCTAATGACTGCATGAGACTTGGAAACAACTCTTTTTTTTCATCCTTCTCTGGTTTTGCCATTGTCGACTCCTTATCCCTGACTTACACATTTACCATCTTTCCAGACAGTAGTAATAGAAACATTTTCATCTGTATAATACTCGCATGTACCACTCGGCTGGTTATTGACAAACGTTCCTTCAAGATGGGGGTATTGATCACTTGAAAAATAATAAGTACCCGAGCCGTTCATCATATCATCTTGCCACTCTCCAATATATACCGCCCCATTTGCCCACTTGTAAGTGCCAGAACCATTTTTATTGTTATCTGACACCTGGCCATCATAGTAATCTCCGGAAGCATACAGTATTTTGCATTCTCCAGAAAATGAATCGTTATTATAGGTTCCATAATATACGTCACCATTCGAGAAGGTAGCTGTAATTTTCTTGGATTGCTTGAAATTTTTGATCTTAACCTTATATTTCCCGTTATCGTCTGAATATGTAAAGGTACCTTTCTTAAACTTCCCGACTTCAAAAGTTCCTGAAAGTTCTGCTCCTGAGGCGAATTGATAGTCCCCCTCTCCGGACATTAGATCATCCGCCCACTTGCCGGAATACTTATCTCCATTTGCGAACAAGTAAGTTCCATTACCAGAACGCTTTCCTTGTGCAAAAGATCCTGTGTATGTTGACTCATCAGAGTATTCGATAGTATCTTCGCCACTGTAATCATCATTCCTGTTTGAAAGAACGACCGATTGCATCTCGAATAATACATCGGCCTCTGTTTCTTCTTCTATAACTTCAGATTCTCCTGTCTCGGCTAAGATTGAATTAGGAGAAAAACCTAGTGCGATGAAAGATGCCATAGTTATCAATATGCTCTTTCGAATGGAATTTTTTATACCCATGACTGAAAAATCTCCTCAATCTCCTTGTCTTTCAACAATTCAAACAATGTATCGAGAATACCCTTATATATTCTACACCTATAGTTGTTTGGCTGTCTCTCATATATGTTATTATCTAATGCCAGGTTAATTACCGGGCACACCCCGCAATACGGTTGATAGACGCAATCGCTGCAGCTGGCCAAACCTTCAAGAACGGACGCCTGACAAATGGCAGAGCAAACCCTTGATTCCATAAGTGTATTATAGTTATCCGTATATACGTTTCCCAACTTGAAAAATGGATTCCCCATCTCTGCTAGCATTCTTCCTTCATCACACGTATACACATTGCCATCGTAATAATACGCTATCTGACCAGTAGATGCTCCGCATGGTGATCGCAGTTCCATATAGTTTCCAGAAAAATGCCCTATGATTTTTTGCAGAAAGATTGTGGCATGCCCTTCAGAAATATATATCCCCTTTTTATTGCATTCGATAATTTCATGAAGCGCCTTCCGATAGAATTTTAGGAAGTCGTCTGTGGTATACCCGATCTCATCCCAATGCTCATTCGCATAACCTAAAGGCGTAAGTGGTCGAATGAATACAGATGTCAAGCCATCCTTTACATATTCTTGTACAATTTCCTTCGGATAATCCAGGCTCGCCTTAGTGGTAGTCTGAATTGCGCCGATAGAAATTCCTGTCTGACGAATTCTCGTTATATTTTTTACTACAATACCATGAGTATCTTCCCCTGCAATAGTACGCCTGTTTTGATTGTGTACAGCAGGATTGCCATCTAACGAAGTTGATATGGAAACATCATGCTCTTGAAAGAAGCGCAGCATTTCATCAGTTAGAAGCATTGTGTTTGTTACTACGCTGTAATCAATCTCCTTATCATTGCACCGTGCACTACTGTATTGAATAATATGCTTAATGACACCGAAGTTAGTAAGTGGCTCACCCCCTTGGAATTCGAATGTCATACGCCTAACCGGAGTCTGGAGGGCTATATCCACCGCCTTCTCCGCCGTTTCAATTGACATCTTGCCTTTTTGCTTCTGGTCTGTATCCTGTGCCTGACAATATACACAATTCATATTACAGGCATTGGTCATCACAAAAATATGTAAACTCGTCCCTTGTAATGAATATTGTTTACTGTTTCTGTAAGGCTCCACCATTTTTTCTATGAAGACATCAGGCTCCGTATCATAGATAAAGTACTTATTTTTCAGGTCTGTTAGCGTTAAAGCATCTAGGCTTTCAAAGTCTTCATTGACCAAATGTTGAAAGTCAGCATCTGAAAGATACGTATATAGACCCAAATCATTGGTAAGAAAATATTGTGTGCCGCGCTTTTCAAAATTAAAAAAGTTTAATTTCATGCTTCAGAGCTCCGCTGTACGGGATATACTGGGGGATTCATCAGCCTTCTTGTTGAGCCAAAAAAGCCTCCGCATATGTCCCTGACGCAGCACGCAGAACATGCATCCTGGTACTGAATCTTATAGGAAGAAATACTTCTTACTGCAATATGCCAAAATCCTCTTTTTACCATACATAAAGGTAGATTATAGAGTTTTACATCAATCCCATTTGTTACTAATACATCAATGGCTTCTTCTATCTTATTGAAAATCTGATCATAATCAATCCAGATACGTTCTCTATTGATCGCGGCATTCCCCATCATCTCCATAGCCATGAAGTTCACTGTAGAAACATCCAGATAGTTGTTGACAATATACCTTGCAGTTTCTGTCACTGTATCTATACTTAGCTTTGAAATGACAATCCTGATTTCAACCTTTTGATCAGAATCAAGCAGGTTCTTTATTCCCCTATCAGTCTGTGCAAAGCTTCCTTCCGCTTGTGTGATCTGATCATGCACTTGGGGTATACAAGAGTGTACTGGGATTGCAAAAAGCATTCCGGAGGGACCAGTCTTCAACAGGCGATAAAGCAAATGAGAATCAGAAATGGACCTTCCATTCGTCAGTAACTGAAATCCCGAATGCTGGAATTTATTTGTCAATATACTTAATATTTCAAAGAACTCTTCACCTGCTAATGTCGGCTCCCCACCAGTAATATTTATATATGGAACATCTTCCGGCATTGCCGCAATGTATTTTCTGAGCCATTCAGTGTATCCGAATCTTTGTCTCCTTCTAATATCTTCAGATAGCGGGCACATAATACAGTTTGAGTTACAATGATTTGTAATAAAGATATCTACTTCTCTACCGCTTCTGTAATGTGTCCCAGATACAATGCCATTCTCTGAAATCGTTATAATGTCATTCTCTTTAACTTCAAGAGAGCCTTCTTCATAAGAATAGACCTTACGCCCTCTGTCTATATAGCTGATATGTCTTTCATCGATTTGTATAATTCTTTTTTTGCCATCGTCTTCTTGTGGCTCTTTGTTCGTAATTGAGACAACCTGTTCGCCTTTATCCCAATTATTAATTTTACTTATAAGCATATCGATACAATCCTAATAACAATGTAGAGAAATGTTCCGAGAACAATGAATATCGCAAAAGGAATCTTCCGGACAATCACAATAGTCGGTTTTCCATATTTGCTTCTCTCCCACCTGCGAATAGCAGCAGCCTCTTCCTCTGTAATTCTACTGCTCATATCTTCATTCGTAGTCTTAGGTAGCCCTACCACTTTGGATGGTAAGAGCAAAGCAATTGTGCTTAACGAGATAACCATACCTTTCTGTACTGAGGACGTCGCAATTTCTTCATAATTATATCCGCTTACAAGATATTTCAAGACAAGCGCCAAAAGCATGATGACATAGCTCTTGAGAACTGAAGCATAAAATATCGTTTGGCCATTGATGACGCTGAATACCAAACTTGTAACATTCAGTATCAACAGTGGGATGACCCATCTTTTTTTCTGGAATTCATCCCTTTCATGAATAAACAACACAGTGAAGATATTAACGAAAGCAAAGAACAACTGATTTCTGTAATAAAAATTCCCGAATAACCATTGCAACAAAAAAGACAGCGTTCTAAGATATAGATAAGATACAATATATCTGCAAAGGAATGTTTTCCATTGCAGCGAACTTATTTTCTGTTTGAAGAACTTCTTTTTTTTGACAGCTAATACTACAGATTCAAATATGATGTAAATATAGGCAATCAAAAAAATATATACAATGTAATAAATACCAGAGATAATTAGAGCTGAACTCTCGTAATATCTGGATGGTATCAAAAAAGCAAGAACGATCAGGAGCTTGCTGTCCCCAGCCGCCCAGAAATGGTAAACATATAACAATATCGCGACAGCTGATACTGCTATTAGGTTGATAAGATACTCGGTAAAGTATACTTTTGCGAAAGCCACAATATAAATAAGATTTATTACTATTCCCGGTATCGCGGCATATAACAAGGCTTTGTTTTTTATTATCCCGACTTTGATATCGGTCATGACAGCCCAGCATCCCAGCAGAAAGATAATGGTCAGTAGCAATCCCTCACAGAGCTGCATTATATAATCTCCGGTTTAATATTCCAATCAGATAATTTTCAAATTCCATCATTGTAAGCGATGCATCGTATCTACAGTTTTTAAAGGTGCAGATCCAATATTCATTCGTTTCAGAACATTTAATTTCAGCAAAATTTGTATATGCACGAATGGCGTTATTTATCGAATAGATATCATAAATATCTCTATTCAAAGTCAATGTATTATTCATGATTGCTGAACCAGTCTTTTAAAATATCTTGTGCATTAAAACCAGTTTCTTCCGTCTCCGCTTCTTCATTTCCTAGTTCAACTATCGTTGAAGACAAAGCCCTTGCGGCTATCAGCTCTCTGATATTCTTCGTTTTATTAATTACAATCTTTCTTGTTTGCTGAGTAAGTAGTTCGTTCTCGAATCGCTTTTCATAATCGCTACTGTCATTTGGATCTTTAGGTACGATTTCTACCAGATAATGTTTTTCGTCCGCATCCAAATGGAAATATGCTGTATCAGACAATGAATATGCTGCTTTTACCAATACATCTTTATCATAGATTTCTTTTGAATATTTCATTAGAATCACCTATTGTTAATGGCATATTTTTATTACCAAGTTATTCCTCCTGGGCTTTTTTCATGCCATCCGGAATATTAATATCTACTTTTCTTGAAGTCTCATCATTACATTTAAAGGAAAAAACGACCTTTCCCCCGACATTTAGTGTTGTACATGCAAATGCACTTCGATTTAGCGTACCGTCATCAAATAATGTAGTTAAACTTGTTAAGGTATCATCGGGATCGGAATAAGTAGAATCTAACCCATATGCGATAGAACACAATTCATAGAGATTCTTCACATCAAACGACGCATCTTTGTCTTGAATATTACAAGAACTAATATTTGTGCCCATTAGGTTAAGCCCGAATGATATTAACGATACTTCGTCGATAGTATTTTCTGATTGGCTAATATTCGAATAAGAAATCTGATTTACAGACTGATCTCCCGACTCCGCGCTTACGCCATTGAAGTAAGTGACAGATTCATTATACCGTGTGATGAATGTATCTATTGAAACTCCGGAGTCATCATCCATGGAAAATCCCATGCTAGTCAATAACCCTTCAGATATCTGTCCGTTTGCCTCAAGCCCTTTACTCGCCTGATATTCCTTAATAGCACTTTCAGTTTTAGGACCAGATATGCCATCCGGTGTTCCACAGTCAAAGCCGGATTCATTAAGAGCTTTCTGGACAGCTTGGATAACTGCTTTACTATTCAAATCCATTGCATTAACTGCAGGGGCGAATAATAGCATTGCTGCCATTGTAATACCCGCTATACTTTTCAGCTTCATATTCTCATTCTCCCAACTATCCGCGTTTCTCAAGGCTGCTCATTTTTTATGAGTTTTCGTTATCCATCCGCTTTAGATATCGTTCACCTTCATCTGACATTTCCTTGAATTGGTCAATGACGTGTTCCATCTGTGGGATGGCCCTTTCTCGGAAATTACTGATGTCATCAAGTGCAGCTATTGTATTCGTAAACGACTCCTTCAAAGCATCAACAGAAATATTAGCACCCATTGCCTGCTTCTGAACTTCTACTCCTTGACTATGCAATAGGCTGGAGGTAGCAGTAATCATATGATTCGTAGCTGTATTGAGTGCATTCACTTTCGTTAAAACAATTTTCTGGTTGTAAAGCGCCCCTGCAACGGTTACTGCTACTTTTAAAGAAGTAACCGTAACATTCCTTGCACGATCAACTGCCCTGATCAATTCCAGATTATTTTTACGTACGACTTCTAAAGCTATGATTCCTTGTTGATTAACCAACAACATCTGCTGGAAATCCATTACTCGCTGTTCTATCGGATAAATGATTTCCTGCTCAATATATTGCGTTTTATCAATATCGACTCCCAATGCCTTTTTTTCTGAAATGGCAGTCGTTAAATACTGACATAGTTGGGATCCCAATTCGATATCCTGATTTAATAATTTGGTAAGCTTCCTCATGCTTACCTCTTCCAGTTCCAAGGTTGTATTATCATTAACCAGAATACTTCGACCTTTATTTAAGCTATCCAAAATATCCGCTATGTCTTTATCTTCCGCATCATATCGGGCAAAGTATTGTTTAGCCGGGTTAAACAGTTTCCCTATCACGCCACTCCGTGTGAAATCAATGCCTGTCGGATCTAATTTTTTCATTTTATCAGTCAACCGGGCTATCCCAATCGCTATCTCTCCAGTATTGGCCCCATCTTTGATAAGATTAGAAACATTCGATCCAACAATTACATTTCTCCTACGAGCTAGCTTAATGACATCATCACCAAAGTTTTCAGCTACACCAGCGAACTCAAGCCTTTGGTCAGAAGAATCCAAATCAACAGCTAATATCGCATCGCCTTTTTCTTTGACAGCAGAATCAATGGTAGTCTTTTCTTCAGAATTTAAGGCAAGCTCTGCCTGGAGATCGTTCTTTATCTGTTCGGTCGATGGCAATTCCAATGTGAATCCGCTCATAATACCTCACTCAGCAATCATTCATAGTAATGTGTCTGTGAAATAAGTTCTTCTATATCTGATAAAATTTCGCCATTCTCATTTGTGACGTTATTATCACCCAGTTCAGCAATCTCTGCCTCCAGAGCATCCATCTTGACCAAGAGCCTTTCATTCACGTTGTATAAGTTTTGGATGGAATCCCATCGTTTTACGAATAACTGGTATTTTTCTTCTTGTATATCGTCTGGAATGGTATCTTTTTTATACTCACCAGATGATATTAACTTTTGTAAATCAATGAACTCTCCCGTATCAAACTGCTCAATTCTTCTAGCTATCAACACATCATTTTGAATGATAGCCTGATGCGCAGAAACTATGACTGAGTAAAATTTATTCCAGCTAATACTATTTCGTTGAAACTTTTCATCAAGGATGGAACTCAACTTGGCTTTTTCTGCATCAGCCTTACTCAGCTGCACGATTGTCATCCCTAGTAAATCTGAAAAGATTGATGAATCTCTCATCTTGATAAGATAAGAACCAACCTCTTCCGGTTTTATTTCTTTTGGGAGCTGGGATACTTGCTTCTCCGTCTTTGGAAAGAGTAGTCGATTTCCAGAATAGCCATTCAATATTAATGCGATCAAATCAGCCCAGAAAAATATTTTCATTCCAATAGTGCCAGATGGCTTTAACCCCGCGAACATTGGAGCATACAAAAAAGTTGCAACTGCAATCAGTAATACGAGAAGGAATATAAACACTACCTTTTTTACAATATGCATTACAATCTAACCCCTATCTTTATTCATATTCCCGCCGAAGTATCTGATAATCTAATATCAACCGTTAAATTCTCGTGAGGGAACTCAGAAACAGGTATTGTCCACCGATACGTTATCTTCTGTGATGGTTTCCATTCTTCAATCGTCTGTTTGGTTTCATACTTTCCATTCCAAATACAGGTCACTTTCAGATTGTGAAATGTTATTTTTGAACTATTCTCACATGAATCCTCAATTACATAGTTGTCGCCAGTAGCATCTATACTAACCGGTGCGTTAGCTATACTTTTAAGAAGATTATTTTGGAGTTCTTCCAACACAATTTCTTTGTACGTTGTTGCATCGACCGGCGCATATCCAAGCTCATAAATTTCCTGTACTGCCTTCATACGCTCATAATAGCCCTCTTGCCATGTGTTTTTGAATGACTCTGTGTCTACATCAAAGTATGATAGAGAATCCTGCTGCACGAATAGTCCATTAATATAGTCATTTTTATAGGTAGTTAAAGCCTCATCTGTGAAATTGATATCCTTATATCCTAGAATAGGCTGTTCTAGATTTAATAGCGATTCGTAACTGCCCTTCGTATCCTCCACAGAATATTTTTCGCGTTCGGCGAGAACTTTCTTTAATACAGCTAAAAACTCCTCCTGATATGTATCCTGAATTGAATTAATATAATCAGCACTGTCTTTATATTCACCAAGTTCCTGGAATAACAGGATTGCCTTATCATACTGGCCCAGATCAAAATATTGCTTGGCAGAGTTATACTTCTTTTCGGAGACTGTGCTGTCAATCTCATCAACCTTTTGCTTTGAATCTTTGTAGTCGGAGATACTGATAAATATCGCTCTTGCTCCAGTCAGATCACCATCTTCTAAATCCTCCTCAGCCATAGAATACTTTGCTTGCAAGATCAATTCTTGTGAGTTTGAATAAGGCCCTAGTTTGGAAAGGACATCTATAGCTTCGGAATAGTCTTCTTGCTCCATCAACGATTGAGCAGACTTATACTTTTGTTTAGGTATTATTATCCCCACATAAAGATATTGCACGGAAACAAGTAGAACCAAGGCAGATAATATAAAAACGGTCATATACCTGCGTCTCGCTTTTTTAGCTTTTACTTGTCTCTTCTGTTCTTGTTTTATAGCTCGTGATAGTGCTTCTTCTACATATGTATTCATATCATACCCATATAGGAGCATGTCATTGATACATCCAAGTTTATGGATTGCATCTTTGACATGGTTCATATCCTTGCCTGATTAAGTCATCTCTTGAACCTGTATATTCTTTCTTATTATGCTCTGCCATCTGGCTTACAGAATTGCAATCTGGATAATGAAACTTTCCAGTATTCATATTAATGATATACGTCACATTCGGAGAAGAATCTGTAGGATCTCCTGTTTGACCATTTCTAATATCCGTTTGACTTGTTTTGGATACATCCTTTTGGGAAGCGTCTAATAAGTCATATGCATTTACGCCTAATGCTAAAGCAAGTGCCGCATCAATGCTATTTCCAGAGATACTATGATCATTACGATATCTCTCGATCGCATTTGCTGTAGCAGTCCCAGCAATACCGTCAGGGCTACCGCAATCATATCCATGGTTGTTTAGTGACTGCTGGATAATTGCTATTACTGCAGGCGAAGAAAAGTCAACACCATCATATTTTGCCGTATCGCTCCCAGAATATTCTTCACCTGTACTTTCACCTGTTGTGTAATCAATCGTAATTCCAGGCTGGACATTATAGCAAAAGACATTAAACTTTATTCCGGCACCATCGTCCTCAACAGAAATCCCTTCCATCAAGACGCCCGAAGCTAGCAAATTTTCATTCTCAAATATAGGTGTTACCCGATAAAGGACATGGTTACCACTGTACTTTACATAATCAGCCACCTCATTCTCAAATGGAAGCATTCCTTCTATATTTAGATATCTGGTACCTGTAATCAGGTTCTTTTCATTTGCATTCTCGCCCGCAAGCTCATAAGCTATCAGATGGCACCTATTATATAGATAATTCCCATCGATTCCCGCATATTTGACTGTATGCCAACCAGTTGGCCTTACAGCGCCAATTGTACCTCTGGGTGCGGTTGGCATGATGTCTGTTCCAATACAGGCAATCGCTGCACCACAACGCCCTAGTGAGTCCAAATCGCTATATTTTTCAAAGGAATGTGTCGTTTTTTCTGTATCTGTAAAGTATGGCTCACCTTCATTCACAACTACATATGGTTTCCCTGAGTAGTCAGGTATTGTAGAAATGTCAAACGCTTGTAATTCTTCTTCAAAGTTACTATTCTCAGGATCAACAAGTGCTTCTACCTTTTTCTCAGCATCTTGGATCACGACTTCTGATACTGAATCATTCGAACCGTCCGCTGGTTCCCTGATAGGAAACATAATAGTGGTCTGATCCGTGTCATTTATTAATGTTTCGCTTTGAGTTAGCGTATGAAGCTCTGTACCAGTACCATCCTCTGAAACCGATGACCTGGTATTGCCGGATGGATTCAGTACACTCACAATAATACAAATCAAGAAGAAACCTATTAGAAGTCTCCTGACTGTTCTTAGTATTCTTCGCATAGCACAGGAATACCTTCCGTTATTGAAGAGTCCTTTCTATAATAGAAATATATAAAGATGCTTATTACATAACACTTATAAGCTACATCCACATCGTTTTATGCCGCATTTCGGACTGGTAACAATTTTCTTTCTGGTTAGCGATTTTAATTAGATACAACATCACTATCTTCCAGATAAGAACTGGTCTTACCTGTAATTAGCCAACCATCCTGCGGTGAATCATTTTGGTAAAGAATCCCGTTGTTCAATAAGGGGGATTCTCCTTTTAATCTCTCTATCAAGTTCCATGCGGCATCTGTATCATCTAATGATGTATCAAATGCAAATAACGATGCCATTGCCTCCCCTTTTGCTGAGACTAAATCCGCACCTTCTTCTGTCCAGAATTTTATGGCTCCTATATATTGCATATCTGAGGAGCCGTCATTAATACTAAGCTTTCCGTTTCCATTCAATAATACAGGCTCTATCGATGTAATATCATCTACAGAAATATGGTCATTTGGGGAGGTGCTAGATAATTCTTTATTATAGGCATCAATAGCTGAGTTATAGCGTTCCACAAAATCCTTTGCAGAGATGCACGTTGCATGATTTATTTCGCGGACCAGTTCTGTAGTGATTGTTCCCGTCACCTCCAGATTATTATCGGATTGATATTCTTCAATCATACTTTTGGTATTCGGGCCTAGTATTCCATCGGGTGTTCCGCAGTCATACCCATTACTATTCAAAAATTGCTGGATGATGGAAACTGTTCGGTTTTCCTCTGATATTTCTCTGTCAGAATCTGCTTTCTCGGTTGACGTATTTTCATTATGTACTTCTTGCATCTGCGAAGCGGTTGACGGCGCAACATGTGTACCATGTGGATTAAAACTACCACCGCCGCTGCCTGCATAGGTTGGATTCACTATACATACTGAAACAAAGGCAATTAACCCTGCCATATAATATGCTTTTTTCATAGCTGCTCTCCAGTTTTTCTCATAACTTGTCTAGACCTTATGTAAACATTATACACTCCTAGGAGGATGATAATCGCATAGTATAAAAAAATAGCGTTATCATCAGCTAATGTATTTTCTTAGTAAGTTAGTTATTAAGTCCCATCACGAGCAACTTCGTCTACCACAACATTCATGTAAAGGACCGTAAGGGCATTCTTCTGGAATCGCTGCGTGTTCTGAAGAAGGGAGGGATCTTCGCGATCCATGATATCTGCTCGAAGATGATGTACGGGGATATGGTCTTATTTGTCCGAAAACTGAAAGAGATGGGATATGAGGATGTGCGTCTAATCAGCACAACAGATGGGATGTTCATGACAAAGAAAGAAGCACGGAGACTGATGCTGACAGGCTCCGCACTTCTGGTAGGACGGAAATGATATTAACCATCAGAGCTCATAGCTTTCGACATAGCCGCGAGGATTGCCATCATCTGAGGATTGGAAAGGACACGGGCAATGGCGGTAGCATCGGATCCTGCGTCAATTGGTTCTGCCAAAGATGTCGGCATCGCTGTGGCTGTGGAAGAAGCTGAAGCTACGGATGCTGCTGAAGATGCGGATGCCGTTGGGGCTGTAGTTGCTGCTGATGCTTCTGATGTTGCTGGTGTTGCCGATATTCCAGCCATTTGCTGATTCGCCAGAACTGCATTCATTTGAGCAGTCTTCCTCTGCTCTGCTTCCATCTTCGCGTCGAATGTCTCTTCCTCGATCTCCGGGTCCAGGTCTTTCTTCTGGTAGAAGGCCTCCTCCAGCCGCGTTGCGTTGCGCTTGCGGTCTTCGTCCATGATGTGCGAGTAGAGGTCCAGAACCATCTTCGCCTGTGCATGGCCGGAGTCTCCCTGAACGGCCTTAATGTTACCTCCGCTGAGCTTCAGCTTATAGGTGATGCTGGCATGCCGGAAGCTGTGAAGGGTGACATGTGGCAGGTTATACTGCCGGATCAGTTTGTCCAGTGCGTTCGAGAGCTGCCGGCTCTCCATGGGATCGCCGAAATCCTGACAGAGCACCAGATTGTAGTCATGATAGTCGCCGGCAAACATTTCTTTGATTTCATTCTGTCTTTTTCTTTGAGACTTCAGCATCTCTACAACTGTCGGAGGGATATAGACGCTGCGAATACTGCTCTCTGTCTTCGGAGCCTTCAGGACCAGCTCGGTCGCAGAATCTTCTGTCTTGCGGAACCTCGGTGGAAATACCTTGATGATGTCCTTTCCTTCCAGGGCTTCCACAGCATTGACAGAAACCCGCAGGAGTTCCTTCTCAATCCGGATGCAGGCCCTGTTTTCCACTATGGCTTCATCGCTGATGTCCACACAGTCCCAGGTAAGTCCGAGAGCCTCGCCGATCCGGAGAGAGGCAGCAAAAGTAAGATTGATCGCCAGCTTCAGTTTTTCATTCTTGCAGACCTGGTTGGCGTACATCATCGTTTCCGGGGACCAGACTTCCCGCTCCTTTGACTTATACTTGGGCAGATCGACTCCCTCAGCGGGATTGCGGTCCATGAGCTGCCATTTCACGGCCTGATGGAAGATGCTCTTCAGAAGCTTCTGAATGTCCCGCACGACCGTAGGAGCGACCTTCTTCTCCTCACCGCCTTCCTCCTCATTCCAGTTCCGGGTATGGAGCTGCTTGTAAAAATACTCAAGGTAGCGGACGTTGATCTGTTCCAGCTTCGCGTTGCCCAAAAGCGGGATGATGTATTTCCGGATCAGGTGCCGGTTGCGTTCATAGGTTTTTACGCTCCAGTGCTCCTTTCCGTACATGTTGATGTACTCCGTCACGAGATCGCCGACCGTCATGACGCTTGGCGGGGTCAGAAGGCCGTTGGCTTTCTTGAACTCGATCTCGGCTGCCTTCTTCTTCGCCTCGGCATAGGTATTGCAGGTGATCCATTTCTGCTTCCACTTGCCCGTCCGCGAGTCCTTCATCGTGAGGACAACGGCAAACTTATCATTTCTTTTCCGGATTGAAGCCATCCTTCACAACCTCCCTGCGCCTTTCTCAATGCCACACATCGGCGGCATAGGCCGTCATCCTGCGATTCAGCGTCTGCCCTTCTGCCAGCTGGTATTCGTTCTGCGAGTCAAGAAAATGCTGAAAGCTCTTCACTGTGACCCGCCTTCTGCTTCCGTGGATGATGATCTCGAACATGTCCTTATATTCTGATTCAAGCAGGAGGCGGGTGGCTTTCTTCTGGTCGATCCCAAGCAGCTGGGAGACCTTGCGCGGACTGAGGGAATCCTCGATGCCCGGAAATGTTCCATGCTCTCTTTCGATGATCCGGTAGCGGGATTGTCCCATGTACCAGCTATCGAATTCCTCCCGAGGGACCCGGGTCGCGCCTTCCACCTGCATTGTCGTAAACTGCTGTTTTTTTATCAGATTCCAGGCAGTCGTCACACCGATCCCGAACATCTCCGCGATATCGAAAACGGAAAGATAGCTTTCCTTCAGGCGCTTGCCCGGAGCTTCACCGGTCACCTTGTGGTAGTGGGTCTGCATGGCATACCACCGCTCAAAGTCTTCAATGTCCACGCAGAGTTTCCCCATGAACTCGGTGGTACGGAAATAGTTCTTATGGACCAGCCAGTAGCTCTCGACCTTCTTCAGGCCAAGAAGATTGCCCATCGTCCGGACAGACATGCCCTTCGGCGTGATTTTTTCCTGCTTCATCTGCTTTGCCTTCTTCATCCCGGCTGCTCCTTTCCTTGCTTATTCCTGTGATGCGGGTTTCCTGCAACATATTTTGACCGAAATCAGTCGTTTTATCAAACTGCCCCATGTGGTCATGATTTTACGGAAAAACGGGCTCCGGAGCCTTTTCCCTTCATGGAAATGCAGTCCCGAAGCCTGTTTTGATGCCAAAGGATGCGTTACCTTCCGTCTGTTGCTTTGCAGATGGGGACACGTGTCCTCAAAGGTCCTGAAATTTCATAAACATTTTGGCTTTTTCGCAGGCTGGTCGGAAGATTTCTCCCAGGCATCCATGAACTCTTTCATCAGCTCATGTGCGCTCATCTGGTTGAGGTCCTTCTTCGGCTGAGGCTGCTGCTGGATTCGCTGCTGGTCCTGCGGCTGGTTCTGGTGCTGATTCTGTTGCCAGTCCTGTTGCCGGTTCTGCGACGTTGCCCGCGTTACATTCTGTTCCGCTGCGGACCGGTCCCGGCCAGGGTCAATGCCGTCCAGATAGCGGTCATCCGCGAGCGGATCTTCGACTTCCGTTTCAAAGACTTCCTGCGCTCCGTCCTCCGGCTTTCCCTCCAGCCAGTCATCGAATCCCTTTTTCGGGATCCGGTACAGGCCGCCGATCTTGATGGACCGGAAGTAGTTCTTCTTCAGGAGGCAGTAGACTGCGTTCTTGCTGGTTCCCAGCATCTCCGTGAGATCCTCCACGGTATACACTTTCAGATTTTCCGACATATCGTTTCCTTTCCGGCATTCCATTTTCCAAAGTCTCAGAAATGCCTCTCATTCCCCTGTTCAAATGGAACAGCGCTGGTATCTTTCACTTCCCTGAATCCGTTCTCTGTTTCCTCTCCAAGGACTCCGTCCTCATCGAAGATCTCGTCCGGATTCTTAAGCCGGAGGTTCATGTACATTACCCCTTCCGCCTTTCTCTGGGTGAAGAGTCCCTTATCCCGCATGTAGCGGAAGAAGACGGATTTCCCGTGCGCCTTGCGGTCGTTCTCATTGCAGTAGCTGCAGTAAGCCTCGTAGACGTCATGACGCTTCGTGAAGGCACCATCCTCCCGGACGGTCATTTCATCCAGGAAAGCCTTGACGCTGTCCGTGCTCCGGTGCAGCTCCTCGATCGCCTCCCTGCTTCCGCTGCTCTCCGGAAATGCTCCTCTGCCGTACAGGGTCTTCAGCGCGAACATGGCCCGGTAGATGCAGAACTCCGAATCCGCAAACAGCTTCTGCTTGAGGTCACGGTCTTTCTCCTCCTCCGATACGATGTGATCCATGTTGAGGACGATCATCCTCCGGTAATAGGCATTCGTCTTGTCGTCAAGATTGGCCGGCATCTCATTTGCGGAAAAGATCAGTTTGGCGTAGCTGAAGAACTTGGCAGGGTCCTTTCCCTTCTTCTCGTACAGGAGCATGTCCTCGCCCACCGCCTTCTTCAGCACGTCCACGTTCAGCATGGCGGAGGATGGAATGTCCGCGCAGGCATTGAGCAGCATTCCGAACAGCTCAGTCGCGTAGAAGCGTTTGTTCAGGTCCTGGATCGTGATGCTGGTGCAGTTCTCCGGCCCCACCAGGTGCTCCATCAGCGAGATGAGCACGGACTTGCCGGTCCCGCCCGGCCCCCGGATCATGATGAACTTCTGAAAGCAGGTGTCCGCGGTCATGGAGTAGCCAAGAAACTCCCAGAAGGCTTCCTGATCGACCTCGTCCGCAAGGGATACGTCCAGGAAATGGCACACCGCGTTTCCGCTTCCCGACGGTGGAACTTTCTCCGGATCAAATTCATAAGGGATCTGGTTGACGGTCAGGTACTTCGGGTCATGCGGGACCATCTTCCAGGTACGGAAGTCAAAGTAACCGTTCGTGAAGTTCACCCAGTGCCTGGGCTGCAGGTTGATACCGGTCAGGGTCTGCTGCAGGGAAGGCTGGTCAACCAGAAGGTCATAGACCCTCCGGATGGCCGGCGATTTCTGAAGCTCCCGGTAGACCAGCTGGCAGATCAGCGCTCTCGTCCGGCTGCCGGACGGGTCCTGCCGGTAAACGCCTGACTGGTACAGGTAAGGCGTCCCGCTGACCACAAACATGGGATGGCGGCTGATCAGAAAGTCGACGATCTCCCGGTCCTTGATCCCGTTCGGGACGCCCCGTTCATTGAAGGTATGAAACCGCGCGATGTCGTGGGAATCCTCCGGGTCCGGTGGCCCTTCCACTCTGAGAAAGAAATCCTGCAGGACCTGCTTCAGGTCATCCAGGCGGTCTACCCGGGACAGATAGTCCTTCCCCTTGAACAGCTTCCATTCCACCAGACAGGTAAGGGAAGACGACTCCAGATAAGCCTTGATTTTGTCACTATTCCATTTTTTGCACGCCAGCACATAGACGTACTGGATCCGGTCGGTCCCGATTCCGTGAAGAAGCTTCTCATCAAGAGTCCGCATGTACTGGATGAAGCTTTCCGCCGTGAAATACTCATCTTGCTGGCCATCCAGGATAGCCTGGGCACTGAAGCCGCAGTAGGCGATGTTGACCGCCAGGTCCGGACTGTCGACGAAGAAAATGTATTTCTCCTGAGGTGTTTTGGGCGGCTCCTGCATCAGCCGTTCAAAGAATCGGATGTTCATAGCGTTTTTTCTTTCCTGCGGGGCCTTGGCCCGGGCTTCTTCTCTGTCTCAATTCCATGATCTGAAGTAGCTACCCTTTCCGGATTCGTTTCGCTTTCCGGGACGATCTTCTTCTCCGGGCTCGTTTCGTTCTCTGAGACGATTCCTTTCTCCAGCTGAGGCGCATATTCCGGAACGGCGTCCGGTACCCGTGTCAGCTCATACTTCCGGGTGTAGTTGGACACGATCCGCCCACAGATCTTCTCCGCGTCGCTGCAGGCGTGAAAGAACTCATTGTAGTCGTCCTTCAGTGCCCCGATCCATGACTTCAGGTAATCCGAATGGTCTTCGTAGTTTTCCTCCGTCAGGCGGATTCCCAGGTCCGCTTCCGTAAACAGGGCTCCGATCTCTGCCCTTAGTTCCTCTCTTGCGTAAGCCGGAGAACCAAAGGCTCCTCCCATAGGCCTGTTCAACCGCGTCGGATGACCGGTACTGTGGGCCATCTCGTGGATCAATGTTTTGGCGAAGCTGACCTCGTCCTTGAAGCTGCTTCGGATCGGCAGAATGATCTCGTCTGCGGACGGTGAATAGAAGGCCCGCTCCTGGGCCAGCTCCCGGATGGGGCACTCGCTGGTATCAATCACGTGATTAATGACCGTTTCCAGCTCCGTCTTTGTGTAAGGCGGAGGAGGCGAGAAGGATGGAAAGTCCTCCACCTGCTGGGCGTTGAACACCCGGAAATACGAGACCTTCGGGTGCGTGAGGATCACCTTCCTCGTCGTCTCGTTGCCGTTCTCATCCTTCACCTTCTCCTCCTTGTCGAAGATCCATTTCTCGCAGAGGATCCCGTGCTCGCCCTTTTTGATGTGGTAGCCCTTCATCATGTACTGGCGGCCGGTCGCCCAGCAGGGATCGACATAGCCATGTTCCAGCACGGCAAGCATCAGACGCATCCGGTTGCCGCCCTTGTAGCTGACATTGGAAAGCGGATTGTGGGGCCGGAGCGCTTCCCTGTTCCACTCCGGTCTCTGCAGGAAATACCCGCTCTCCATCATGGAGATGATCTTGTCCACAAGAGCCTTCCGGTCCTCTTTTACAATCTCCAGTGCTCCTGCCATCTTGTCTCTCCTTCAAAAAGATGGACCGCAGAGCGTCTGCCCTGCGGTCCCTGACCTGTGACTATTTCTATACCTGTTACTAAGCTACATCTCCACCGGACGAGTCATCCTCCCCTGCAGCGTCTTCTTCCCTCATCTTCTTCATGACGGCCGAATAATATTTCATCATAGCTTCCGGGTCTCCCTTGTAGGTGCAGAGCGCAAGAAGTGCGGAATCTGTAAAGCCGCTGCCGACAGCGTCCTGAAGGATGTAAGACTCCATCGTGGAGAATTCACCCTTCTTCAGTTGCTGCAGGAACAGTTCCCTTGCCGACGGCTGCGGCGGGTCCGGTTTTTCTTCCTGTGAAAATGATCCGTCTTTTCTGGCTTTGGTGCCTCCGGTCTTGCTGCCACCGGCCTTGCCACTCCCGGCATCCGCAGCCTCCTTCTCCTTTTGTCTTTCCTGAGCCCGCTCTTCCGCTTCTTTCTCAGAGATCAGGGCGTGGTGACGCGAGAGCCAGTAGGACATCTCCTCTGCGGTCATCTCCCCATCTTCTTCATCCTTCCCCAGTGAATCGGCATCAAGATTCATCAGGACTTCCGGGTCCAGATGAAGGATATAGACAGGTTCTCCGTTCGCGGCTTTCTTCCTGAAATACTGGAGATCCTTCTCCGTCAGGTATTCGATCTCATGCATTGCTGCTTTCCTCCTCTGTTTTCTTTGCTTTCTGCCCCTGTGGGACCTGCCTGCCGTACGGACCTGACGCGGGCTTTCTGGTAAAGCTCCGGTTCCCCTTGCGGAAGAAGTCTTCGCACTCCGCCTCCGTCATCTCGACCAGGCTGCCGTCATCCAGGTACCCGATCAGCGGATACTTGCGCATGATGCCGCCTCCGGCGTTGACAGTAACCGGGTGAACCAGGTCAAATGCCGGAAGGACATCGCTTTCCTGTATACTCCCGTCATCGTTCTGACTCTTCCTGCGGTAAGCACCAAGTTTCTCCGTCCCCACAAGGATGCCCGGCTGCTGCGGACATTTCGCCAGACTGTCAAAGCAGGAGGATTCCGCGAAGACTCCATGATAGTTCTCGATCTGGTAGTGATAGGAGTCCGTCTTCCCCCCGGTACCCTGTCCTTCCAGATAGAAATGAAAACTGCCCTGGTCTTCCAGCTGTTCCCAATCCTTATGGCCTTTATATTCTCCGAGGGCGTTCATGACTTTGAAACCTTCGCAATGGAGCGTGTCATATTTGTCGTCGATGATCGGATTGCAGCCCCTGATGAAGACCAGGCATTTCCTCTTGTCCATCCTCCGGACCTCATCCGGAGTCATGAGCTCCCTGCCCAGAACGTCATAGTTGTGACTGCTGGACCCGTTCTTCCCGAGCGACTCCCCTTCGGACTGCTTGTTGATGGTGAACTTGCCCAGCATCTCCGTCATGTACTTGTGCGTCTCAGCTTCATTTCCGCCAAGGTAGATCATGGTATCGGCGTTGCCGATGATCGACTGCCATTCATCCTTGAACAGGGCCTGCAGCTGGGCCTTGTTCTGCAGGATGATGTTGCAGGAGATATTGCGGCTTCGCATCGTCGAAATGATCTTCGTGAAGTCATCCGGCAATGCGACATTCGCGAACTCATCCATCCAGAACGCGGTATGGATGGGGAGACTTCCGCCGTATTTGAAGTCCGCGATATAGTACAGCTCCTGGAAAATCTGGCTGTACAACACACCTACCAGAAAGTTGTAGGACTTGTCGTTGTCCGGGATGACGCAGAACAGGGCGGTCTTGCGGTCCGGGTTCTCATAGACTCCTTCCCCGATCGCCCGGATGTCCATGTCGTCGTGATCCAGGATGTTGAGGATCTTCGGGTTCTGCAGGAAGGCAAGCCTCGCGTGCGCGGAAATGATGATGGACCGTACCGTGTCCGCGGCGCCGGAGACGACCTTCTTGTAGGCGACCTTGGCCGGATGGTCATCCGGGAGGACCTCCATCAGGCGGTCCAGGCCGGACTTCTTCGTCTCGTCATCGGAGACCTTGGCCAGGTTCAGTAGGTTCAGCATCTCCCGGATCGTGGCTTTCTTTCCCTGCTTCGGTGATTCATACCAGACATAGGACATCACCGCTTGAAGGTACAGGGACAGGGCGTTGTCCCAGAATGGGTCCCCGCCGTTCTGTCCCTTTGGCTTCGTGTTGGACATGATGTTCGTCACCAGCTTGATGATGTCATTGTCCGAGCGGATATAGTCGAAGGGATTGTACCCGTCCGATTTGTCCGGATCGATCAGGTTGAAGGAGATCACCCGGTATCCGTGTAGCTCAAGGATCCCGCCCAGCCGATGGAGCAACTATGACAATAGGTAAGGCTTTGAGGCAATCGCCGCCTTTTCCCCTGTCCCACACCGTACGTGACCCTTTCAGGTCATACGGCGTTCCATCATGCAACAGTAAATCGATAGATTATCTTAAATAGCAAGGTAGCCATAGCTACGTCTGAGGCGATTAAACCGTTCTGTCTGAGAAGAGTCAAAATGATATTTTCCTGTAAGCTGTCTCGCGATATTGCAGTCTTCAGTAAATAGCGCATTCCATAAGTCGAGACTCAAAAGTGCGATGTTGGAATGTCCGTCCGTTCCACCTCTTGACGTGGGCTTCTTGCGAATTGCCTTGACTTGAGGAAAACGGAGCTTTTCGCCAGTTATATAGCACCCGCCCCGCTGAACGATAAAAGCAGAAATCATATTGTCGTTAAACTCAATGGTTTCTTTCGGGTCGCGGATTGAGGCAAGCGCTCCCAGTTCAACACTATTTACCACCGTGATGTCGTTGTGAACCTTTTTCCGTCCTTCCGCCGTGTAATTCGATATGTTCTGCGAAAAGTTCATAGGGCTTCGATGGTGCACGGCAGTGACCGGAAGCAACGGAATATCCTTTATCACGAGAATCTTTGTATCATCTCTGATGCCAACAGCTTTCTGTTTGAATTCTATGCTTGTGTCTCTGAACAAAACAGTATGACCGCGGTTATTCAGCCGTATGCGTAAGGCTGGTAAGAGAGCGTAATTCACATCCGTCAGGTTGTTATAAACGTTGGTTGCAAGACTGTAGTACCCCTGAATCCCATACACCGCTGAGTTGTAAGCATTCACTGTCTTCTCAACAGTGCAGTACTGGATGTCAATAATTTTTCTCTTAAGGTTGGCTTTAACTTTCGTCATCGCCTTGTCGCTCATATCCGTTTTTGCAACGTATCCATACCTGGCTCTGCCATTGGGGACAACCTTAATTTTGAATCCCAGATAAGTGGATGAGTTCTTGCGCAGGTTTACGACTTTGGATTTTTCCGGACTGATGTCCAGCTTAAGCCTCGTCTTAAGAAAGTCCACGGTGGCGTAGTACCACCTTTGAGCTTCCTCATACGTTCTGCACATGATCTTGAAGTCGTCTGCGTAGCGAACAATAAATCCGCCCTTCAGATTTCGATAATTCCTGAGGTAACAGCGGAATGCGGGTGTCAGCTTCACCTTATTGGGCGTGAATGTTTCCCACTGATTGCTCGCCCACCAGTCAAGTTCGTTTAGCACAATGAGGGAAAGCAGTGGACTGATAATTCCTCCTTGCGGAGTGCCTTTCGTTGGCACACCCTCACCGACTATTTCGGATTTAAGAATCTTACTGATGATGCAGATAAGTCTTTTGTCTCTGATTCCGAGTGTCCAAATCTGCTTTAACAGCTTGCCATGGTCAACATTATCGAAGAATCCTTTGATGTCGATGTCAACGCAGTAGTAATGCTTTGAGACGTTAATCAGGCTGACGACCCTCGCTATTGCATGGCTGGTGCTCCTGTTCGGTCTGAACCCATAAGAGTGAGGGTGAAACTTAGGCTCACATATCGGTTCAAGCACCTGCAGAATGCATTGCTGAACGAGTCTGTCCCATATGCATGGGATTCCCAGCGGTCTTTTCTTATTACTACCCGGCTTATCAATGAACACCCTTCTGACCGGCTTCGGTTTATAGTCGCTCAACATGTCTCTGACATTCTGAACGACCTGCTCATCGCTCATCTCCTTTATGTTGTCGATGGTCATTCCATCTGGCCCGGCGGTATTGCTGCCGCCGTTTGTTTTCAGGTTACGGTACGCAAGTCGGATATTTGCTTCAGAGCCGATAATCTCCAGCAACTTATAAAAGTTGTTGTTGTTTTTGCTGGCCGCATACAGCGAGTCAAACACTTTTTGCATGTCGTAATACTCGTTGTATCGCAGCTTCGCTTTTTTCAGCATGGTCTGTGACCTCCGATAAGGAGCGAATCACATCTCTTAGTCTTACCCGAACCCACGCCATTAAATTTTGATTTACTTGTTACATGACTAGTGGCTATCCCTCCACCGCTTGTTGTCACGGCTTCAACGGTACTATGCCACCGCTCTCACTGGCACAATCTCCCTTATATCGTAAATGCGACTTTCCCGTTCGATCCGCTTCATCGGGGGCAAGCCCTCCGCGTTGCCAGCTTTCTACGTTCCGAATACATTATCTATACATGCTTGCCCTTAGATCTCTTCTATGAGCCTGCTACCACGCCGATGCCTGTAACATCGTATGGGCTTTCATAAAGGCAGAGTCTTACTAACCCACAGTAGCGACACTATTTGTGCCTCCGAACATTTCTATCCGGCCCCGATATAGACCCGTACATTCGAAGATTCGTCAGTAGGCTTGATGATTCCTACATTCTAATCAATAGGCAAATTTTAGACCTCCGGCATATCTGGTGCGCCGTCCACCTCTGGACAGTTTTCGACGATAATACGCTACGGCACCATTCTGCCGACTTCACCGAGCTTCGTACGCTTCCGCTTTGCCAACTTCCACGCACGTCGGAGTATTAAGGATGCCTTTCAGGACGTTACCCCCTCATTCGACACTTCATGTATTCAGTTCTCCAACTCGAATTAGTGTTTAACAACTAAAGCGAATTGTGCGCGCCCTTTTCAGACGCGAACGCATCGCACCTCCTTTGGGGTCCGTGAAAATCATGGACGTATTGCAGAGCAGGCCATTCGGCTGGACGAAGTAGAAGGACTTGCCTGCGCCGGAACCGCCGATGACGACGACATTGTTGTTCAGTCCCGTCCGATGCGTGTCCAGGCTCACCCGGACATGCTGGGACAGAATCTTGTTCATGGAATCATCCGGGTCCGCCAGTTCTTCATTTACCTCACCGATATCCGCAAACCGGGCTGTCCCGAATTCCTTGCCGGGCATGAAATTGCCGTCATGTCCGGCTGCCTTCAGGAACAGGGCGAACCAGATCAGCAGGCTTGCCGCGATGGTTTTGATCGTCCAGTCCGATACTGCGAAAGGAAATGGATGAAGCAAAACGTCCAGGACGCCGTCTGAGAGGTTGTCCAGCGTCACATGCCGGACCGGGAAGAGACCGATGCAGTAGCCGAGATAGACGAAGAAAGGCAGGAGAATGAGGAAGAAGGTCCGGTCGGCCTTCTTCCTGCTGTTTTCATGTTCCGAAGCATCCATTTGCACCCGCCTCCTTTCCTCAAAGTGTCTTCTTCGGGGCCGCCTTCGGGACTGCAGCCTTGGGGACCGTCTCCTTCGGCATGTCCGGACCCTTGGAAGGTGCCTTCTGATGAGGAGCGTCGAGGGACTGCGCGGCTTTGCTCATCTCCTGTCCGGTCTTCTGCAGCACTCCCTTCGTGACCCAGAGGATTGCCTTTTTCCCGGACAGCTTCTGGAAGCTGCGGGTCTTCCGCTGCACGGTCGTATAGGTACTGCTCTTGAAGAGTACAGCGCCATGCTTTTCGGAAGGTCCGTACTTGGCCTGGTTCTCCGCCACCAGGGCATCCCCGACCGGTATGAAGATGGAATTATCCTTGTCCAGCTCAAACTCGAAGAATCGTCCGTTTCTGGAAATGGGCTCCCCCGGAAGGAAGACGTAATCGGCGGATCTTCCCTCCGCGTCCAGTTCCCTCGTGCGAATCCGCGGGTCACGGAAGGTCTCCTCCAGACGCTGCTTCTGGATGTCAGGCGTGTCCGCAGGGTCCTTTCTGACCGCCGGATCCGGCTCCGGTTTCATCTCTCTCTCTTCTTTCCCTCCTTTCGCTTCTTTCTTTTCCGGTTCTTTTTCCGCCTTCCCCATCTCAGGTTCCGGCTGCGTCTTCACGCCTTCCTTTGCGCTCTCACGCATCCTGCGTAGCTCTTCATTTTCCTTCCCGTCCGGTCCGATGCCGGTGTGAAGATACTCCGCCTCACTGATCGGACCGAACCGGATATTCTTGTACTTGCTGTTCGCGTGGTCCAGAAGGACAGCCCGCATCTTGGCGACGTCGTCCGATCCGATCGCGTACTGAGTCCTTCCGTCCCCGCCGCAGAGATCCGGCAGCCTGGCGAAGAGGACGCCGTGGTCCTCCATGTTCTTCTCGATCGCCTCAAGGATTGCCGGATCCTCCGTTCCGGCATTCAGAAAGACCAGGTCCGGTCCCTTCATCTTGATCAGCTTCTTGTATTTCACCGACCCGGCCCAGTTGCTGTAGTAAAGCGCCTGTGTCAGCTGCAGCATTTTCAGAAGAAGAAGGTAAGATCCTTTGGCGAGAAGGTATCCGCCCCTCGCCGCCGCGATCACGAGCTGTACTGCATCTCCTGCTTCCGCCATCAGATACTCCTTCCCCGCTCCTTCTTCGGAGCGCTCTGTGCCGGCTGATACGAGGCTGCAGGTTCCGGATCATCCCACGGGAGCCGTGGCATTTCCTGATCCGGTGCGTTCTGGTCTGGTGCACTCTGCCCCGGACGGCTCTGCCCCGGCTGGCCCTGCGTCTGCCCGCCTTCCCGCGGGCTTCCCTGTCCCGGTACACTGCGCGTCTGGTCGTATTCCAGTTTCTTCTGCTGGTATTCCTTAAGAACTGCTTCCGACAAGGCGCGGTACATGCTACCGTGTGCCGGGCCTGCCAGTGTCTGAAAGCCGCTGTCGGAATGGACGAAGGGAAATACGCAGGAAAGCTTCCCGTCCTTCTCCTGGATGCGGATGTTCTCGAGCTGGATGGCATCCGCATAGGTGACCGAAGCATAGCCTCTGGTGTTATCCATCTCGTAGATTCGCACCTCCGCGACGATATCCTGCGGCTTGAAGGCCCTTTTGATCTCCTTCAGGGAAGCCTCCTTCACCGCGGCGATCACCTTTGCTTTCAGGTCGGCATCCTTGAAGATGACGACCGGCTCCCACTTGTCTCCTCTCTGCTTCTGCGGAAATGAAACGAAGTTGAGCACCTTTCCGTCTTTTTCTGTCTGGACCAGACGGACGTTGTGAAGCACGATGTTCTGGTCCAGATATACGTCTCCCATTGCAAGGACATTCTTGCTGTCCACCACATGCATCTCCGCGCGAACCTCGATATTCGTTCCCTGTGCCATAACGATTATTCCTCCTCTTTCTGTTTCACCGGTTCTTCTGTCCCGGGCTTATCCGAAGAAGAGGACGGCTTTCCGCCGCCCTCCTTTCCGGAAATGGATCTTCCCTCTGTCTTCTCCCCTGCGTTTTCAGCCAATTTCCCTTCAGAGATTCCTTCCGTCTTCCCTTCGCCCTTTTCTTCTTTCCGGGCGAAGGTCCTGAGCTTGTCCGTCCTTACGGCTTTCGTCAGGTCTGGCGGGGTGATGTCGTAGTAATAGTTCTCACCGACCGCTTCCAGAAGAAAGGTGTCGATCACGGGACCGGCTTCCTTCATCCAGGCCCTTTTGTCGGCGTCCCTTTTCTGCTGGATCTCCTTCATCTTTTCAAGGCGCTGACTGGTCTGCTTTTCGATGACGGAGTCGATCCGGCCCAGCTGCTCATAGAGCCTTTCGAGTTTCTTGTCCATCGGCATGTGCTCCTTTCATCAGATCGAAAGGCGGGTCCTTCTCGGCCTCGGCATCTCTCCCTGAAGCATGGCCGGGTGGCTTCCCTCGGAAGGATCCTTCTCGGCAAGCGCCGGGATCGGCGTACTGCAGGTCAGCTTCTTCGTCCTGGAGTCAAACTTGTGGACGAACTCGGAAAGACGGTCGGCCGGATCGACGCAGGTCTCGTTGACCTCGTGGATCATATGGTTCAGTTCCTCTTCCCTCGCCCCGTTTCTCGCCGGGACGGCAAGAAGCTCATGGACGGAGGAAGGGATAATGTAGAGATCGCCGACCCGCTCTGAAAGTTCGGCAAGCTTCTCCTGCACATCCGGATAAAAGATCGTGCAGGCCCCCTTCACCCTGTCCTGAGTGGTGATGACCCCGAGGAACTGGTCCGGGTCTTCCGGATTCCAGGTCTCTCCCGAAGGTTCATCCTCACGCAGCTCGGCAAGAAGATCTTCCATGGACGAGAGTTCCGCCGGGCGGACCTTCATGCTGTTGCTGATTGCAGTCTCGAACATTTCATTCTCCGGAACATTCCATCTGGCAGAAAGGCTACTGCTGACCAAGATGGTCCCGGTCCCGCCTGCATCGATCCTGCATACACAGGCAATGTCCCCGCTGATGCGGTGAGGGATATCCGGAAGGCGGTCCCTGTTCTGCGACACACCCATAGCATCGATGATGAGATGGTCCTTCACCGCGTCCCAGGAGTCGATCCGGTTCATATAATCCGGGATGATGGGGATGTCCTTGAGGGCACCCGCCGTCTCATCAGCGATCCGGCTCATGACCTCACCTTCCGGCATGCCGGCCTGATACATGTCGTAGAACCTGTCCATGTAGATCAGCGGAGCCGCGACCTGGTCCTCCAGCCGCACGGACAGAGCCGTCCTCTTTCCAAGGTTCGGCTTCTCCACGGTCTGGATCCGGATGTCATCCACGTTCAGGTCCTGGGGGAGATACTCGCCGATATTCCTCTCGACATCCTTGCAGAATCCTTCAAAGTCTCTCATTTGCGTCCTCCTTTGCATGAAAAAAGCCGCGCCATAATCGGCACAGCCATCAGTAAGTACACTCTTATAAAATGAATCTCCGGCAGTTATTTCATCGTCCGAAGTAGCCTCGCCTCATGCGGCAGCCCCTCCCGCCGGAGCAGCTTTACCACCCATAGCAGCTTTCCTCGTCGGAGCTGCTTTGCTTTCTGAGGCAGTGCTTCCATCGGATACCGGCCCGTCTTCCGGGTCAGATCCACCTTTCCCGGAATTCTCTTTCTGTGAAGCGAACCCGACAAACTCAGCCTCCTTGAAACAGTCCTGATCCGGCTGGATGAAATCAGCGGTCACGTCCGTCAGCACCGCGCCTTTCATGCGGACTCCCCACATGCCCGATCCGGAGAGATCGATCCCGTCTGCGTAGATCTTCTTCATGCAGGCGTTCTTCAGCCAGGCGGCTCTCATCATGGCGACATGAAAATATGCCCCGGTGAAGTCACAGTTCTCGAAGTTGTTGATCCTGTCCTCTGTCTTATCCATCAGGGTCGCGTCAAAGATTGCACCGATGAAAAAACTGCCAGTAAAATCACAGTGACGGAACTCTGTCGCCATGAAGGAACAGTTCCGGAGGGAAGTTCCCTTGACCGAGCAGTGGATGATGGTCGCACAGTCAAGGATGGAGGCGGCGAGATTCATCGTGTCCATGTTGCAGATGTCAATGTAGGCTCCGCTGATCAGGGAACCGGAAATGTCCGCTCCCTTCATGCTGCATCTGCAGATGCGGACATCCCGCATATCACAGTTCTTCAGTTTCGCTTCGGACATGTTACAGCAGACAAATGTCGCACCTCTGAGTTTGCTTCCGGAGAGGTCGATCCCGGTAAGGTCGATCCCAAACAGGTTTGTGTCGGAAAGGTCCAGCCCTGGATTCTCCTCCTGGTGCGGACAATTTCTGATCTCTCCCATGATGTGTTCCAGCTGGCTGCGGCTCGAGATTTCTTTTCTTCTTTCAGGTATCATGCGCGCTCCTCCTCTTTTCTCTGTGCGTCCACATCGGACGGATCCTTGAACACCACCAGATAAGCCAGAAGCCTCTCCGCTGACTGATCCGGATCAAGATCTGCTTCGATATCAAGCAGATACACCGCTTCTTTTCCTTCGTAATCTTTCATGTAAGTCTCCCTTCTCCCCGCACCGGGGACGTGTATTTCTCATGTCAGTTTCTGATCATGCCAGCTTTTTATCTCGTCATCAGATAGGTCAGGCAGACCCTCATCGCCGGAGCCTTCATGGCCGGGTCGCACAGGATCTTCAGCTTTTTCCATTCAAGACCTTCAGCAACAGCTTCCCGGATGATAGCCAGCTGCTCTTCACTGAATGACCCGTCTGCTGTCATCTTCCGAACCCGGCGGCGGTTGATCCTCTGCCGGATGGGATAAGCAGAATCTCCGTCCGGATGTCCCCGGATGTCATAAAGTCTGCCTGTCCCGAAGATTCTGCTGAGAACTTCGGAAGCCGTCTGCTGAATGGCCAGCTGTTTTTTCAGTTCAGAATTCTCGTGAGCCAGGTTTTGGATCTGAAGGTCTTTCTCCGCACCTTCCTTCCGCATCTGATCCATCTCCGCTGAGAACCATTCGAGAAGCTTCTGTCTCTCCTGCCTTTCCTGGTCCATCTGCTGCGCCATGGCTTTCCAGATTGCCTCGGCAGTCTCCGGACTGATTCGATCGGACCGGGGCGGTCTCGGAGCCGGAGAAGGAACCGCCTCACCATCAGTGTCTTCAGTTGCCTTAGCACTCAGGTTCTGAACTGCTCCTGCCTGATTTTTCAGGATAAGGTCGAGCGCGGATTCTATCTCTCCCATTTGATCGCCTCCCATACAACATGACTGTTAGCGGCAGTACATTTTGGGTGTAAAAAAAGAGACCGGTGTGCCCGATCTCTTGAAATGTCATCCTATTCGATTACTTTTGTTATTTCCTGTTACGAACCCTGGTGATAATTTCTTTTACCAGAAAAGCCACAGCCATCCCGATTGCACAGATGCCTCCCATTGCCGGACCATTCGAAGAACCGATGTACCTGCTGCCGTCCAGATGAAGATGATAGATATTCAAGCCAAGAAGGTATACCTCATGATCTGCTCCTCCTTGTGCGTATGCATTCGAATACCCGAAATAGATGGCAACTGCCATCACCGCCATTGCTGCGCCAAACCCAATCGCCAGAGCAATCGCAATCCTGATACTTTTCTTCATCTATTCTGCCCTCCGGAATTACTGATGAAACCTGCTGCAAACCTTCCGATGTCTGAAGACCGCACAATGGCTTTTGTCCGGATCCTTTTTATGCCGGCAGTAAAGCATATAGTGCGCAATGTGAAAAATAAAAATCCCTGCTGCAGCAATGGCTGCAATCAAAATCATTTTCTCTCTGGATCTCATTTTCAACTATTTGCCTCATCTACTTTTTTCTATTCGTTGCTGAGAACAGTCAGAAGATGCCGATGCAGTTGTTATTGCAAACCGGGAGTCATCCAATGTATTTCTCGTATCCCAGATGCGCTTTCCAGACACTGATGTACTCGTCCACGTAAGAATGCATCAGGATCATGATTCGCATCAGATCCTTGTCAGATATTCTGCCCCGATTGCTCGCTACCTGAAACGTCTTGTCCTTCTTGATCCATATTTTTGTGTCATTCGGAGACGGATCTCCCTTTGTCACATGAAAGTGAATCGGCTCATCACTCTCGTTTGACCAGAAATACACTTTGAACCCTTGCGCCCGGAGAAATATCGGCATCATGCCACCTCCATGCTGTCCATCTCCCGGAGCATCTCCACTGAGCGATAGATCTGATGAAAATATGCCATGAAATAGGAAGTCTTTTCCTCGTTGAAGTTGTTAAACAGAATCGTTCCATCATTCGCAATCAGAATGGACTCTGCGGTCTTCATATCTTCAAAGCACACATTGTCTTCCAGATAGGTTATACGAATGCCATCTTTCTCACAGAATTCTTTTCTCATCTTCATCACCTCGTGCTTTTGTTACCATAATCATAACCGATATCATGAAGTCTGTAATCATACAACTTTTGACTTATACTAGTCGCATTACCCGCGGCCGATTGTAACGCTGAATAATTACAAATACCATGTCGATGCTGGCCGCTATGATTGCCGTGATCAGGAATGCGGGAAATGCACCTAATGGAATAGAAAAAAACAAAGTCGTAAAACTGAGCAGCATTATCAGCTCATGGACGGCTTCTGCATGGCACATGTTGTTAACAATCTCTTCCATCGAGTGAATCTTTAATGAAAATTCGCTCGGATCATAAGACAGTATTTTTCCCTTCCACCTTTTCACCTTCAAGAAACGATAAACCTCAGGCTCCCATTTTCTCTGTTGAAACCACCATGCCCTGCAATTATACTGCCTGTGGAAAATGCATTGCAGAATCACCGGTGACATAAACCGTATCAGCATATGATAGGCAGTTATGCCGCAGATTACCGACATAGTAAACAGCCACGGCACCTGCAATGAAGAATAAAATATGCTGAAAAGCAGACAGCCAGTAAAACTCGAAAGCATTGTTGCTACCATGATTTTGGGAAGCGGGCTGTAAAATTCCCTGTTTTTCATATCTACACTCTTGAAATCTGTCCCAATCTAATAATCATCCAATCTACAGATTCTCTCTTGTCATGCTACCATCTTATCAGTCTGAACTGAATCTCTCAATCAGAATTCCCTGCGCATGAAAGAACCATTCCACAGCCACCATAAGTTGCGTCCTGCTCTAGTCTACCATAGCCGCTCCTATTACACAGAAGGTATTCTAAAAACAGCATCGAATCAATATCTGCCCCAAACTGGGGCAGACTTTCAATCCCTTTACATTCTTGTCTGTCGCTTTTCCTGGTTCGGTTGTCTTCTCACTTTCTCATCCAGTGACGGTTCACCTTCCTCACGCTGCTCTTCTTCAAGACCCTGCTTTCTGATCGACTCGAGCATCTTCAGCTCATGCCTTTCCTCCCGCAGCCTTGTCAGGTAGACGGATTTTTCTTTCATGAGATTCTCATCTTTCGGAAACTCCTTCAGCTGACGGTAGATCTCATTCAGCCTTCTCCGGTCGGATCTCATCTGTCCCTGAAGATCCTTCTCAGATCCTTCCGCCTGCTCCTGCGTCCGGATATCGCGGTCGATCAGGTAACGGAGATTCTCTGAAAACTCTTCCAGCCTCACGATCTCCTTGCGCGGAATGTATCGCCGCTTCCGGTAAGGGGAATGCATCTTGCAGATTCTCCAGTATCGGAGATAGAACTGCCGCTGGTAAGGAGACATCTTCCATCTGCCGCCGGGAGACCTGCGGACCCGGATGAAAAGCAGTTCCCGGATCTCCTGGAGATTTCCGTAAACGAAATATTCCGGCTCTGCTTCCTGTCCCTGCTGGTATGACTGATTCTCCCGGTTCTGCTGATCTTCCTGTTCCTGCTGTTTTCTTCTTTCCAGGATCCGATTCTGGATCTCTTCCTTCCCATACCCTTCGCCGAGGCGATAAGTGCGGATGGCCCGCTGCCTTTCTTCAGCGTGAAGAGACAGATACTTTCCGTCCCTCACATCGTAGTGAAGGGTCCGCAGGTAAGAGAGAAATTCCTCATAAGTCGAAGACGCGGCGATGGCCTCGTCGATGTCGTCGCGGATCAGATCCTGCCAGGTCGGCTTTTCAGACCGGACTCCTTTCTCCCGCATCTTCTGATTTCTCCACTCTCCGTAATCCTTTCCCTTCCGCTCCTCGTCGTAGCTGAGCGTGGAGAGGCCGTACTTTTTGCAGACCCGGTCCGTGATCGGCTGGATCCGTTTCTCCCAGTCGCCTTTCGGCGAGTGGAACTTTCTTCCATCGACCCGCGACACCGAATCGAATACGATGTGCGCGTGAAGATGCTGCCGGTCGACGTGGATCGTATAGAGATAGAGAAAGTCATCGTCCCCGAGAAGTTCCCTGCAGAAATCTTCCGTGACTTTCATCGCGGTCTCCGGAGTGATGTATTCCGTCGGCGGGAAGGAAAGGATGTAATGGAAGGCCTGGGTCCCGTCCGGCTTTCTCCAGACTTTTTTGTTTTCCACCATCTGATGAAATGCGGACTCCGCTGACCAGCCGGCGTTTCCGCCGATGTAGAGGTCCTTCGTTTTTTCCGGATTGCAGATATATTTGAGTGCATCCAGAAGAGGCCGGTTCTGTCTCGACCCTTTCCCTTCCTTAATTCGAAGGAGCTTCGTCACCGCCATCTTTTTCTCTCACCGTCTTCCTTACCGCTTCCGGCATACGGCTCAGTATTACTTCGAGTTCGTCAAGTTTTCTCATCAGCTCGTCTTCCTTCTCCGGATCTTCGAGAGGATTTTTTCTGTGCTTCTCTCTCACGTAGCGGCTGATCTCGATCCCGGTCTGATAAATTTCGTGCTCCGCCTGCGCCATGAGCAGCTCCAGATTTTTCGGAAGCACGTCTTTCACGCCGTGTGCGAAGATGCACCGCCGGATGAATTCCGATTCAGAAAGTCCGTAGCGGTCCGCCGCCTCCTCGATCTGTTTTTTCTCTTTCTCAGAAATCCGGAAACTCTTCTGCTGATATTTCTGGACGGAAATTTCATTTCCCGCCTTTTGACCCTTCTTTCCTTCCTGCTTCTTCATGCAGCCCTCCGCACCTGAAAATGCCCTCATCTGCCCCTTCCCGGGAGTCAAAACTAAGGCCCAAAACGTGTGAAACAGGGTATTAGCAAGATACGCCTCTGTCATGCATCGGCATCTTGTCAGGGGTGACCCCTGAGACCCCTTGAAAACCTTCCCGAAATGCCACAATTTGTGGCCATGCCCGAAATCGCGTTTTTTTCTTCAAAAATCAGCTTCCCTTCGAAGCCGCATTTTTCAAAAGTTCTCATCTCAGATCCTCCATGTCCGGACCGCTTCTTCGAGCGGCACGTCTTCAAAGTCGTCGATCCCTTCCGACAGGAAATGTTCGACTTGACGGCTTGTCGCCAGAATCACGATGCCCTCGTCCTTCTCATTTTTTGAAGAAGCCGTATCTTCGGGCGCCTCTTTTCGCTTCCGTTTTTTCAAAGTGACTGATTCCAGAACCGGGTCCGTGCCCTGCAGCTTTTTCAGTTTCTTCGAGCGGAGAAGGTAGATCCGGTCCCCCGGACTAAATTCTTTTTTTGAAAAGAGCCGGGCCAGAAATGTGATCCGGCCCAGCTCCCTTCTGTATTCTTCTTTGCAGATGATCCCGAACGTCCCCGCGTCCAGCACATGCGTGTAGTCTTTCCGGATGCTTCCCATAAACTCCTCAGGAGAACGACCAGGCATTCGAGTCTTTCGAATACACTGCCGTCACGCTGCCTCCGTCAGAGAGAGTCAGATGGATCGTCGCTTCTTTCTTCGATCCGTCGACCGAGAAGTCGGAAACTGATGCCGACATCTTTCCCCTTCGTCCCTTCGAATACAGATAGTCGTAAAGCTTGAACTGGAAGGTGTAGGGACTGTCCAGATAGTTGAGCAGCTTCTGGGGAACGGACTCTACGGAAAGATCCGTTGCGTCATAGTCGCTTTCTTCTGCCGGCTGAGCGGTCTGGCCTGACTGTCCCGACTGCCCTGACTGAGTCGACTGCGCTGACGGACTTGTCTGGGAATAGCTTCCTGTAGCTGATGGCTGTGCGGCTCCGGAAGAAGCCGCATTCTCTTCGCTCTGCGTTTCCGGTTCCGGGACATCCGGAAGCGTCGTCAGGGTAAAGAGATATTCTCCAGGGAAATCCGGCAGCACCACAAAGTCGAGCAGATGTTTCTCATCTCCCTGAAGCCTCGCTTCATATCCGAAGCTTCCGGGGATCGAAGTCTCGGTCCGGCTCTCCGCGATAATCCTTGAAGCAGTCACGCCATTGTCCCGAAGGAAGATCCCGGCGTCATGAAGAAAGTCCGCCGTCTCCATTCCACTCGCTGCTTTCTCGGCATCGGTGATCCCGGAAAGGGTCAGTGTCAGTCCGACCTTGTGCGGCGAAGGGGAACCAAAGATTTTTTCTTTGATCTCATCCGCTCCTTCCTTCTGAAGTTTTTCTTTCTCCGACTCTGAAATAGTGAAGTTCGTTTCCGCAGCTGGGAGATTCTTCTCTGTCTCCGGCGACGGCAGCGTCATCATCATCTGTTCCGATTCCACAGGAGGATCCGGAGTGGCCTCGTCCTGATGGGTGGCGCTGTGGATCCCTGCCGAAAGAAGAAGGATTCCTCCCGCGGCCGTGATCCCGATCAGGGTCCTCTGAATAAATTCCTTATCCCTCTCATCCGAGAGGCGGACTTCAGTATCAGAGAGCTCTCCTTCCCGGTCTGCCGGTATGAAGCGGTCATTCATTTTCCTGCGGAAAAAGTCCGTAATCTTTTTTCTCTCTTTCATGTCCGCCTCCCATCACAGTCCGCTGAATGAAAATTCATTCGAGGACTTGTTGTAGCTTCCGCTGATCGTCTGCCCGCTGCTCAAGCTGATGGAGAAAGATGCCTTCTCCTTTTCCGGGTCGATCTTGTAAGAGTCCATGGTCCCGACAATCTCTCCGGAGAGGCCTTTCAGTTCGACGTAATGGAAGACCTGGTCATAGAACCGGTCCTTTCCTCCGCAGAATTCCACAAGGTTCTTCGAGACCTGCATGATATCCAGGGAAATGGACGTGACGGTGGTGCTGCCTGTCTGCGTGCTTCCGCCGCCACCATAACTTCCGGACCCTCCGCCGTAACTTCCTCCGGATGCAGTACCTGCAGAAGTTTCAGCGGCAGTCTCAGACTGCGACTCGCTCTCGCTGACCGGAAGAGCCGTGTTCGGGTCGGTGAAAAGGTACCGGTCCTCCTGCGGGAAGTAGGTGCACAGGACTTTGAAATCCTTGTCGTTGTTGAAGAAGACATAGTGATAGACATTTCCCTTCTCCTTCGGTCCGCTGTACTCCTCGTCCGAAAATGTCACGTCTCTCACTCCTCTGTAATCGGAGGCTTCATTGCGGATGTAGAGATCATCACCCAGCTGCTGAAGGAATGCCTGGTCGTTGAACCTTCCCATGTAAGAGGTCAGGATCTCCGCGGTCAGGCCGTGAAGCTTCAGGTTGTAAGGCGTTTCAGTCTCCTGCTCAACGTATGCAGTCTCCGGTTCCTCCTCGGTCTCCTGTGCAGGGAGCACAGGTTCGGTCTCCTTGTCCGCATAGGTGATGTTCATGAGAATGTCCTTGTCGGGCATGACAAAGTTGACACGCTTCTTGTCGCCGTCCCCTGTATCGTTCACGAGATAGTCGACCGTGTTGTGGACGTTGTCGGTCTCATTGAGAGTGACGTCCTTCAGGATCTTGCCCGACTTCGGATGGATCAGAAGCGTTACCATCGTTCCATCTGTGATCGACAGCTTCAGCTCCGTGTCCGTTTCCTTCTTCAGCCACTTCTGCTCGAACTCGACGCCACCTCCGGAACTTTTGTAGATCAGGATCTGATGCTTCGACGTCTCGGTCTCAGTCACCTGTGGCTTCTTCGGACGGGTGGCCGCCTTCAGAATGATCAGCCCGGCGATCAGGCCGGCAATAAGAAGAACCAGCGTCAGGAGCACCCTGTTATTTCTCTTCTTGTACATTGCGTTTCCTCCCCTTACTCGTGGTATGCGTATACGCTGTAGAAGTCGTAGACTTTGTTGTACCGGCAGAAATAGTAATCATGGTACTCATCGCCTTCGTAGGTGATGAAGACCTGGATCTGGAAGGTGATCTCCTCATCGTCCTCTCCGACCACGTCTGTCAGGTAGACCTTTGTCGCTTCGAAGGAATGCCCGTACACGGAATAGAGATGGTCTGCGAGTGCGTCATCGAATGCCTTCTCCCTGTCTCCAATGAACTGCTCGTACAGACCTTTCCTGGATTCCGTGATCTTCGGATGAAAGGATTCCTCGTACTTTGAAAGCTGATTGTCATAGACTTCCTTCTTCTGCTGGTCGGACGCAGCTGTGGACTTTGACGATGCGGAAGAGCTTTCGGTAGAAGTCCCTCCGCCGGAGCTTTCCTTTCCGGAGTTCTCATTTCCGGAAGCCTCATGTCCGGTGGAAGGAGATCCCGCTTCGGTTTCTGCTTCTGTATCCGGAATCCCGAAGGAAGCCATCAAGCCTTCCGATTCAGTCTGCAGGGTCTCTTCTGTCTCCTCACCGTTTCCGCCTCCGATCCGCTCAAGCAGCATGCCGGACGCATGGTGGATAAGCCTCGGTCCCATGATGGACAGGATGGAAATGCCGACGATCAGTGCCGCATACCATATGATCTTTTTCTTCTTCATCTGTTTTCCTTTCATGCTCCGAAGTACCAGTTGCCTCCGCCGATCTGGACAGCGCCAGGTGTGTTGCTTCCGTAATGAGAACGGAAACTGGTATGGGTATGGTTGCGTATTCCTCGTTTCAGGCAGTCATAGACCGCCTGCTTGACGTAGGCAGGAACATTTCCGCCCAGTCTTGGTTTCCAGTAGGAATCATTCGAGTAGCAGAACTGGCCTGGGGCAGTCAGCTGGCTCAATGCGTTGCCGCCTTCATATCCCCATTTCGCCGACTCTGTCCGGTTCATCGCTGTTGAGATCACGGCAAGAGCTCCCTCATAGCTGCCGTTGTCTTCCTGCGCAACGATCGCCCACATGAGCTCCATCTGATCCTGTGAGTATTCGGTCGGGTCCGCCCGGTATCCGGTCTCGGAGACCGGCATCTCGTCTTCGTAGATCACGAACCTGCGGATCGACGTGATGTTCATGTAGTCCGCACTGCTGACCCTCGGTCCGGTACCACCGCTGCTTGATGTGCAGTGGCAGACCTTTCCGTCTCCGATATAGATTCCGACATGCGGGTTCGATCCGTAGTAGACCACGTCGCCGGGTTCTGCCTCTTTCAGGCTGCCGACCGGCTCTCCGGAAACGCCCTGCTCCTGCGCAAGTCTCGGAAGGTTGATCCCGAAAGATGCATAGATGCTCTGGACAAAACCGGAACAGTCTGCTCCGGATTTCAGGGAAGTGCCGCCCCAGACATAAGGGAACTTCCCGACAAAGGTCTGAGCATATTCCGCGATCTGTTCTCCCAGGTCGGACTTTGCACGCTCTGTGGATTTCAGCGTGTAGTAAAGGGAACTGTTCTCTTCCGGCGAGACCTCTTCCGTTGCCAGAGAAGGTGTATCTGAGCTTCCGGCAATCAGCGCCGCCGGATTTCCCACGAGAAGCTGGTCTGATCTCAGGAAGCCTCTCACGTCCCCGGACTCGACATAGACCCAGCCGTTCGGAGCATTTTCGAGCGGATAGACGACCGTACCGGAAGTCACTTCCCCGACCGCCCGGGAAGACTCGTCAGGGTATTCATGAATGGAGCCCTTCTGCAGGACAACAGCGTCTGTCTTCTGTGCCAGAACGTCCTGGACCGTCGTCCTCGTGTAGGTGAAGGCCTCATTCTCCGATACCGGAATATCCGGCAGCGCCAGGGAAAACTGGTCCTCACCAAGAAGACCGACCATGCGGTTGGAGTCCTCATTGCCCATCAGTTCGGCTGTAGGGATAAAGCCCCTCACATTTCCAGACTCCACATAGGACCAGTTCCCCGTTTCATCCAGGATGTAGACCAGCCCGAAGAACGGAACCTCCCCGATGATCCGGGACTCCGCGTCCGGCTTCTCGAAGATCCGGCTCGTCAGGCCACCCTGGACCAGTCCGTAGACCTTGCCGACCTGACGGAAACGAAAATCCCGTTTGATGAACCAGCTGGGGTCCCAGTAGCTGTCGTTGTAATAGACGGCTCCCCCGTCTACGTCATCGCTGATCTCCGTCTCTGACTCCGGCTCCTCTTCCAGGATCTCTTCGAGAAACTCTGTTTCCGTTTCATCTGTTTCCGTCTCGTCCGGTTCCATCTCCTCCGGCTCTGTCTCTTCTGCCTCTGTCTCGGCTGCATCAGCCTCTTCCGCAGCCGTTTCCTTTGAAGAAACTTCGGTTTCTTCTGAAGTCCCGGTCTCGGATTCCGATGACTTTTCCGTTCTGCTTTCCGAAAGAGTCTCGCTCTCCGGTGCTTCCGTATCAGGCTTCTCACTTCCTGCCTCTGTATCCGGTCTTTCAGTCTGATGGCCCGCTTCTGTCTGGGCAGGTTTTTCGCTTGCCTGTTCCGCTCCCTTCTCCGTGACAGGCTGTGATTCTGTAGGAATTTCTGACTGCGTCCCCGCAGGAGCAGGGACCGGTTCTGTCTGGCTCTCCGTAAAGGCTGTCCGGGGCAGGGTTTCCGATTCCGGAGCCAGGTTCTCCGAAGAGGGAACCGCTTCCGCTATCGTCTCTGCTTCCGTCTGTGCCCCGTATGTGGAAATGGAAAGGCAGCTGCCTGACATCGTCTGTATCAGAACAGCTGCCCCTGTGAGCAGAGATAGAAATTGTTTTCGCTTCATGTTTCTCCTCCGTCAATCAAAGTACCAGTTACCTCCTCCGATCTGTACCGCGCCAGGCGTGTTGCTTCCGTAATGGGAACGGAAACTTGTATGGGTGTGGTTGCGGACTCCCTTCTTCAGGCAGTCATAAACCGCCTGCTTCACATACTGCGGGACATTGCCTCCCAGCCTTGCCCGCCAGTAATTGTCGTTGGAATAACAGAACTGGCCAGGCGCTTTCAGCTGCGCCAGAGCGTTCGAACCCTCGTAGCTCCATTTCGGGGACTCGACCCGGTTCATAGCCGTTGAGATCACGGCCAGCGCTCCCGCATAGCTTCCGTTATCCTCCTGCGCAACAATTGCCCAGATCAGTTCCATGTCGCTCTGTGAATAAGGCGTCGCATCGATCCTGTGTCCGCCGGTCCCTCTTCCGCCAAGGCCGCCCTGCGTCGTTGAACCATCCAGAGGCTCCGTCAGGATCCTTCTTACCTGAAAATGAGAGCCGCTCCATATATTGGAAATGATGACTCCGATTCCCGGGTTCGATGGCGTCCGGCTCTGGGAATTGCCTCCCGCAGTACAATGGACCATCTTTCCGTCTCCGATGTAGATGGAGACATGATAGGAGTTCCCTGCGCTGCAGCCTGCGTCATGAAACCAGAGAAGGATGTCTCCGGGAACTGCATTCTGAACCGAATCCGTTCCGACTACATGCCCGGCGCTTGTTTCCATCTGGTAGGTATCTCCCCCGATCTCATATCCGAAATGGGAAAAGACGCCGTGGACGAAACCGGAGCAGTCGGTATAATCCTGCCAGTCTGTCTCGTAAGCCCTGCCTGCTCCCCAGGCGTACTTTGTGATGCCGACCCAGCTCTCCGCATAGGCGATCAGCTCTCCCGCCTCCACGCTGCTGTACACATCATCCTGAACGACGGCTGACACCGACGATGACACGCCTGAGATCACAGCAATCAGAATCAGGACGATCAGGAGGAAAGGAATGAGAACTGCCAGCAGGGAACCGGCGAGCGCTGCCCACGCTTTCGTCCGGATGCTTTTCCGGATCGCGTTCAGTGCTTCCTTAATCGCAGCACTTGCTTTCCTTGCGGTCCGTCCGGCTCTTCCTCCGGCAGAAAACAGGTCCCCGATCGTCTGGGCATTGTCCACCAGTTCCCTTCCGGCGGAACCTTCCGCCTGCTCTTTCTGCATCTTTTTCTTCATCTTCCGGACCGTCGAATCCTTCAGCTGTGAAAAAGCCAGGGAGTGAAACAGTTCCCTGCGGTACTGTTTCTTCACACGTTTGGAAAGTTCCCTGTAGTAGAGGACTTTCGCCTGTCCCTTTGCCTCCCACTGCATCCGAACCTGGTCGGGCGAAAGATGGACAAAGTCCTGAGAGCCGATTGCTGCAGCGGTATCCTTTCCTGCAGATACAGTCTTTCCTGCAAGTCCTGCTGAGGATGCTCTGCTTTTCTCCGCTGCATCTGCCAGCACTACTGCTTTACCAGAAGGCGGATCCGCCCTTCTGTCACGAATGATATTGATGGCTCTGCCGGCCTCTGTCTGTTTTGCCGCTCCGGTCCTGCCCGGCTTTCCGCTCGATGGTGCAGGACCAGGATGACCTTCCTTCTCCAGTTTCTTTCCCAGGCTACCAGAAGCTTCCGCATGGATGATCCGGCGGACCGATTGAGAAAACTCTCCAGAGTCTTTCTGTATACCTGAAGAGCTCTGCACCTTCCGGATGTATGGCTGTCTTCGGTCTGCCAGGCCGCTGCCTGCCTGACCCGGTATCCCTCCGGACGTTCCCTTTCCTGCAAAGACCCTCCCCTTGATCTCTGCCGCGTTATCCAGGGACTGGCCTTCATACCAGATTGTTTCCTCCGCTGCAGCCTTCACCTGCTTCTGGAAAGTTCTGGAGTCCATTCCCTTCACGGAGGAGGCCTTTCCCTCTTTCCGTGAAGGCACCCGGACCATATCCGTGATCTTCTGCCTGACTTCCGCATCCTGAAGTTTCTTCTCTGCCTGTCTTGCAGAACGGAGGGGCCTCCTGGCCTTCGGATCATTCTCGACCGACTGCATATATTTCTTCATCCGGCGGTCGATCTTCTTCTCCACATCGAGAAGCATTTTCTCCCGCTTCCTTGCGGACATCTTCATGAGAAGACGTTTCTGACGCTCCGGAAGGGAAGCGATAATCTGCGCACGCAGGTCGCCGGCACGAAGTCCTTTCCCAGGGGAATGTCCAGACCGGATCCTCGCAGTTCTCCCTGCTGATCCCGTGCTGCTTTTCGTCACAAAACTCCGGACAGCAGTCTTCCGGATCGGGACATCACGGACCGTCTTCATCCTCCGCATGCCCATCTCGACCACCTTCTTTCCGGAATGAAGATTCCTTTCCTACCGTCATGAGGGTCCGTCGCCCGTCCTTGTTCCGGCTTTTGCTTCTTCGTTTCTCGCCTCTTCCGTCTTACGGAACATCCCCTCCATGTCCCGGGCTTCTTTCTTCACTTCCTTCTTCAGGCTCCGTTCAGACTTCAACTCGTGGAAGTTCGTATTGAAGAGACGGTACATGTCGGAATCTTTCGGAAGCCTTCCGTCGATCGGAATCAGCTTGTTCCCGAACCGGAGCAGTCCGCATCCGGGGTTTGGGTTGCTGATGTACTTCATCAGGTTCGGACTGATTCCAAGTTCAGATTCCAGCATCTTCCGCTCGTTCTCCTTCAGACGCATCAGCATCAGGAATTCCGAGTTGCTGACCATGGATTCCACGGAAGCATTCGTGAACAGGTCCGCCACGTTCTGGGTGATCGCGGTGCAGTAGCCTCCGAGCTTACGGACTTCGCGCCAGATCTTCTCCAGATAGGCAGAGCTGTAAGCGTTATGGGAAAGCACATGAAACTCATCAATGAACAGCCAGGTACATTTCCCATTCTTTGCATTTTGAGCGATCCGGGAGCGGATGAACTCAAGCATGATGATGATCCCCAATCCTGCCTGTGACCGGTCGATATCCTGAAGTCCGAAAATGGTCAGCCGGTTCTTCATGGAGATGTTGGTCGGTCTGGCAAACATGTCCATGGCGCCCTTTACGAACAGTTCCATGGACAGAGCCAGTTCCTGCGCCCGTTCTTCCGGCTGCTCCTTCAGCACTTCGTAGAAGGTGGTCAGCGTCGGCGTCTGGAAGTTCTTCCCGTCAAGTCCCTGGTAGACCTTCTGGACCACACGGCCGATGATGGAGTTGTCCTCCGGTTCGATCCCGGCTTCCCGGATCTGCGAGAACAGGGACAGCATCAGCATCGTCTTGTCCTTGAGGAAGGTCGACTTGCTGTCCATGTATCGGTAGGTGTCCGTATCCAGCGGATTCACGTAATGCTTCGAAGATGAGGAAAAGTCGATATACTGCCCGCCCAGGTAGTCCGCGATCGGAATGTATTCGTTCATCGGGTCGACGATTATGATGTCGTCATCCGTCTTCAGATAGATCTGGACGGTCTCCTTTTTCACCTCCATGCCCTTGCCTGACCCGGAATTGCCGATGATCAGGCCATTTCCATTTGCAAGCCGGCTCCGGTCGCCGATCTGAATGTTGCGGCTGACCTCATTTACCCCGTACACGATGCCCGACGGCTGATACAGCTCATGGACGATGAAGGGGGTAAATGCTGCAAGCGGCTGTGTCAGCACCGGGATGAGTTCCTTCATGTACCGGCAGCCGACCGGCGAAGCTGTATTGAAAGCCTCCATCTGCCTGTAATAGGCCGGCTCGAACCGGAATCCTTCGCCTTCCGCCCTGGAGAGGAATGCGGTCACGTCGTTCTCCAGTTCCGTCTTCGATGCCGCGTTGATGACGACATAGATTCCGAGGTAGAACAGGCGCTCGTTGTTGTCTCCCATGACATCGAGAAGGTCTTCCAGTTCCTCCTTCTCCCTGCGGACTTCGTAGGAAACGTCAGAAGACCAGGCACCCTGACGGTTCCTGGTCTCCTGCTGTTTCTCTATGATGTGCCCTGTCTGAAGATAGAGGTCGTTCACCCGCTTCCTCGCGGCGTCATTCGGAATCGGTGCGACGTCCAGCGTCACGACCGATGGATAATCGCCTGACGTCAGTTTCTGAAGAATGTCCGGACTGATGCCCGGCGGAAGCTTCGGGGCGAACAGGATCCTGGCAAAGCGGTCACCGACCTGAAGTGTGATTGGATCCGTTCCCCCGGAGTCCGTGACATCGCAGCGCACCATCTGCGGTGCGATGAGGTCCCGGAAGTCGATTCCGTTTTTTGCCAGCTTCTGAAATGAGAAGTCCGGCACCTGTGCATGGCCGAGGTTCCAGTAGCAGAACAGAAATTTCATCCTCTGCTCCCCATCCAGCGGGACCAGACGGCTCTCCAGAAGCTCAAAGTTGTTCTCAAGATTGGTCTCGATGGACTTGAAATAGTCCCTCGCCCGCTCGATTGTCCTTGCCCTGCAGGAGATCACGAACAGCCGGACCTGCTTAAGGCCGGCATGACCCCTGCGGACTGAATCCTCCAGATACCGGTTCAGGTCCCGGGACATCTCATCGCTGCCCTTGAAGAATACTTCCTTCCGGATCTTCTCCATGTCCTGGGTATTGTCCATCAGGATGATCTTGAAGTCGGTGTTCATGCTGTTCAGTACCAGACAGTACCGCTGCAGGAACTCGTCCTGTTCATCATCATCCATCGTGGAGAAGTTGGTATCGGCAAAAAGATAGGCTTTGTCAAAGGTCGTATCCTCATCCGGGCTGGCTGGTTCTGTCCTCGCGATCCCGTCCTCCGTGATGCTGGCGACCGGGATCATCTGCTGGACGGACTTTGGGATCTTCACCAGCGGCTCACTCAGTCTTTTGTAATCCTTCATCGATTTCAATTCGTATCTCCTCCATTCTCTTCCGGGTGACATCCTCCAGATCTTTGATCGATGCCATGTCCTCAAGGAAAACTTCCCCGGAAGCAGACACCTGATCCGTCTTCTGCTTCGTTTCATTTCCCTCCGTTGCAAGAACTTCAGGACTGTAGTAGAGAGCCTTCATCTTCTGCATCTTCATCCGCTGCAGGAAAAATGTCTTCAGGTCCATGCCATGGATCTTCAGAAATCCGCTGGCGATGATCGGGAAGACCACCGGGAACAGGATGTAGACGGTAACGGTCTGGTTCAGATGCGCGGCGCGGGTCAGGACCAGGAAGATCCCGGCCCCGACCGAAACCCCGATCACGGACACGGCCGTCTGCCGGAAGGTCAGCCCCTTGAAGAAGTCATCCTTGTAGGAGTCAATGTTCTGATTTACCTGTACTTTCACTGCTGTCCTCCCTTCTTCAGATGCCGAGCATCTTGCTCATGATCCCTTCCGCTCCCTTGACGCAGGCTGATGTGGCAAGGACCGGCATGACATAAGCCAGAGCCCCCATCAGAGGGTTGGATACCTCTGACGCCGGCAGAAAGTCCGCGTTGTGGAACAGAGGAAAGGACAGTCCGACCGCCAACGCGATCAGAAATGCTTCCAGACAGTAACCCGTATATGTTTTCAGCCAGCTGATCCCGGTCTGGCTGTACGCGCCTCCTCCCGCAAATCCTGCCAGGGCGATCGGCGCGAACGGTATCGCCAGCAGGACTTTGAACAGTCTGGTAAACACAGCGAGCAGGATATTGATTCCGCTGATTATGATGGTGGCTCCTCCGAAGATGCCAGCAATGAGGGACAGAAATCCTCCGCCCAGGTAGCTGAGGGCAAGCGACCATCTGCTCACCGACTCTTCTTTTCCGGTCTCCTCCCCGGTATCAATGTTTCTGCCGCCGCCCGATTTCTTTTTGGGTTTGCCGACAGAATCCCACTGGTCGGAGAGATATTCCCTGTAGTCTTCCATAAAAGTAGGCTCCTCCAGCATCAGGTTGAAGGATGCCTGTCCGGCCGCAGCTCTCGTAAGAGATACCGAGATCTGTGAGATGTCCACTGCCAGTTCTGCAGAGTTGGTCACAAGGGCGATCGTGATCACGAACCTTACGAACATACGGACCAGGTTCTCCATCGTAAAGGTCGTACGGATATCAATGCTCTCGTGGACCCAGCCGAGGACAAAATAGAGGACGGCCAGGCTTACACCGACTGCTACAAAAGCATTGAGTAGCCCCCTTACGGTAGACCAGGACGTCATGGACTGCGGATCCAGGATCGAGAATTTAAGGACCTCGGCGGAGCACCAGGTCCAGGCATCGTAGCCGCCCCGGATGAACCGCTCCCCGCAATCCATCAGCAGTTCTCCCAGACCTCTCAGAAGAGACGCGATCATGTCCTGAACCGGTTTCAGGAGCGTGTCGCCGACTGCCTCAGCCCCTTTGCCAAGCCAGTCGGACAGCCAGCCAAACGCAAGCAGGGACGGGCTGATGGAAATCAGATTCATGCCAATCATGACTTACCTCCCTTTCCTGCCCGATCATCCTCCGAGCGAGTTGATGATCTGCGAACCGAAGACCATGATGATACCGGCGATGACCTTCTTCAGGGAATCGGTCTGCTGGGCGGTATCACGGCTCTGGTAGGCGGATGCAAACTCGAAAACGCCCCAGGCAAGGACGATGCTTCCGGCTGCGGTGATGATGTTTACGACAAAAGTCTTCAGGGAATTGATCTTTCCGATGACCGCATCCGTCGCAAAGGCATTCATGGAGAACGCCATCGTGAGGACTAGAACGGTCACCAGGACCATCAGGTATTTCTTCTTCCTCGTAGTGATATGCATTCCTTCTCCTTTCTCTTTGAAAAGTCCCGGAGCGTGCAGCCCCGGGACCCGAACAGGAAAGGCTGCGCCTTCCCTGTTCGAAGCGGCTACACCGCTCGCATCTCACACGCGTCGCGTGTTCGATGTTCGCTGTCGCCCCATGGGCGTCTCCCCGTGCAAGCACGGTCGACGCCCCGCGGCTCGTAGCCTGACAAAATAATAGAGGCTTTCCGAATGGAAATCCCCTCAGGTAACGTGATGTATCAGGTTTTGTGATGGTTCATTTTCAGTTGCTTCCGCTCAGCGCTTTTTCTCTTTCTTCTTCGTGAAGATCAGCGTGAAAGCGGTTCCAAGCGCCAGTGCCGCGAGCAGGATAAACTGCAGGATTGGTGCGTTGTCTCCGGTCTTGACCGGAGGAGTGACATAGGTGGAAGGAGTGCCTCCTCCGCCTCCGTAGGTCGGTGTTGAAGTCTTCGTGTCTTTCTTACCGGTCAGATCGATCTTCTCGTCCTTCGGTGAGTCGTACATCGTAATTTCCATGACCTTCCCACTGTCCGTAACATTGAAGACAACAGACTCCGCGACTTCGTATCCGTTCGGAGCAGTTACCTCGGTAAGGGTGTACTGCCCAGGCGGAATCATCTGGATCTCGTGAGGAGTAGAGCCGGAAGTCCAGCTGTCGATGGTCTTTCCGCTTTCATCGGTGACCGTCAGTTCCGCGCCCGGAAGTTCATCGCCGTCCTTGCCTTTGACGATATCCTTCTTGTGAATGACGACCGGCGTTGGCTTGTCGAACATGGTAACAGTCTGAATTTCTCCGGTATCCTTGACTTCAAACTGTACGTCTTCAGCTTTCATGTAGAGGGCTGGAGGCGCGCTCTCGGTCAGGGTATAGGTTCCGATCGGCAGCATCTCGATGTAATGAGGCTCCTCTGCGGAAGTCCATTTCTCTACTTCGTTGCCTTCCGAATCCCTGATGACCAGCTGTGCTCCCGGAAGTTCCTTACTATTGGTGATGTCCTCCTTGGAGATCTTCAGCTTTGTGATGTCGTCCTTCATCTGGTGGAGCTCACTCTTGAAGTCATCCTCAACCGTGAACTCGATACTCTCAGCCGTCACATATCCGTCAGCCGGTCTGGTCTCGGTCAGGATATAAGTCTTCCCGACTTCCAGTCCGGATACCGGATGAGGCTCCTTCCCGGATGTCCAGGTATCGGCCGTCTTTCCGGTGTCTTTCTCGACAACAGAAAGTTGAGCACCTTCAACTTCCTTCTCTCCGGTCAGGTCCGTCTTGGTGACCTTCACCTGCTTGTTGACCAGGTTCAGCTCATCGTTTGCATCCGCCTGATCGGATACGGTGAATTCGATCGGAGAAGCAAGTACATACCCTTCCGGCGCCTCGGTCTCGACCAGAGTATAGGTCTGGCCAACGACAAGACCATTCACCGCATGGGCCGTTCCATCGGATACCCAGTTGTCGATGATCTTCCCGTTCTGGTCCACGACCTGAAGATGAGCACCTTCGATCATAATGATCTCGGTGTCTACCTTGCTGATCAGGATCTGGCGGTCGATCAGAGCGATCTTCTGGTCCGTATCTTCCTTCGTGACGGTGAAGTCTCTCGGCTGGGCAACCGCGAATCCTTCCGGAGCGCTCTCCTCAATCAGGCGGTAAGTGTGACCTACGATCAGACCGTTGACTGCATGAGCCTTGCCATCAGAAGTCCAGGAGTCGATCAGATTGCCTTCTTTATCCTCTGTCAGCTCATATACTGCCAGTTTGGCTCCAACGACCGGATTGCCCAGCACGTCGAGCTTGTCGATTACTACACGCTTATCCTTCATGGAAAGCGTCTGGTTCTGTCCGTCATCCGGGACAGTGAACTTTATGGATTCCGCGACTGCATAGCCTTCCGGAGCGGTAACTTCGGTCAGCGTATAGGTCTTTCCAACTTCCAGTCCGGAGATCGGATGGGCCTCATTTTCGGAAGTCCAGGTATCAACTGCCTTCCCAGTTTCCTTATCGGTGACAGTCATCTGCGCGCCTGGTACTTCCTTCTCCCCGGTCACATCGGTCTTGGTCATGGTGACCTGCTTGTCGACCATCTTCACAGTCTTGACAGTGAAGCCGTCATCAACCGTAAAGTCGATATCCGAAGCGCGGACATAACCTTCGGCAGAGATCTCCTCATGAAGGGTGTAGCTGCCTCCGACATGAAGTCCGGAAATGGCGTGCGGCTCTTCACCGGACACCCATTTGTCGACTTCCCTGCCCGTCTCCTTATCGGTGACAGTCAGGGTAGCACCGACCACTTCCTTCTCTCCAGTCACGTCAGTCTTGGTCATGAAGACCTGCGTGTTGGTCAGTTCAAATGAATCATCCGCGAACCAGTTCTTCGTGACCGTGAACTCGATCGGGTCTGCAAGGACATATCCTTCCGGAGCCTCAGTCTCGATCAGGGTGTAGGTCTGTCCGGCCTTGAGTCCGGATACCGGATAAGCGGTCCCGTCGGAAGTCCAGGCATCGACGACCTGGCCCTCGCTGTCCCTGACCTCCAGCTTTGCGCCGGCGATCATGGTGATCTTGGTGTTGACCTTGCTGACCAGGACCTTCTTGTCCATCATGACAACGGTCTGATCGGTCAGATCATCGCTGATCATGAAGTCGATCGGTTCGGCCTCGACATATCCCTTCGGCACCTTGGATTCGACCAGGCGGTAGGTATGCCCGACCTTCAGGTTGGAGGTGTCGTACTGTTTTCCGTCCGATTTCCATGCCTCGACCGGCTGCTCAGACAGATACTTCGTTCCGTCCTCATGGAAATGGACCTCGTAGATCTCAAGACCTGCTTTCTTAACGCCATTCCCGAGAACATCCAGTTTCTTCACGATGAGTTTCTTGTTGGTCATGACGGCCTTGCAGAGAACTCCCGTGTTTGTCACCTCAAATGGGATATCCGTCGCAAGCGTGTATCCCTTGATGGACTGCTCCTCATGCAGCGTGTAGTTTCCAAGCGGAAGCCTGCTGATGCGGTGCGGGGTTCCGTTGGAAGTCCATTCCGCTTTCTGCTCCTTTCCCTTATCATCCTGATACACAGCGACATTTCCTTCCGAATCGAGGACCTGCATCTTCGCACCCGTCAGCTTTTCTCCGTTCATGTCAACCTTGGAGAAATCCCATCTGGTGTACTGGTCCTTCTTCATCGTTTCCGCCCTGTCAAACTTTGCCTGTCCGTCGAGCGGGTTGCCGTTCTCGTCGGACATGAAGACGTAGCCGTCCTCATCAACGGTGAAGTAGGAAGGCGTGTCGTCCAGGACATATCCCGAAAGCGTTGCCGTTTCGGTGATGGAATAGATTCCGGTCTCAACATACTTGACGACAATCGTTCCATCTTCCTTTGTTACTTCTCTGCCGCCAGCGTAGACCTCGCCTGCACGGGTCCTGTCTGCGTCCGCTCCGCCGATCCGGGTGATGTCAAATGTAACTCCGCCCAGCGTCTTAGTCGGGTTGTCATCTGTCCACTCGCCGTTCTTGTCGGCTGCCCACTCATACTTGGTCAGCTTGACCGTGGTCGGCTTGTTCTCTGCTTCGATCTCTACTGTAACGATCGGCGTGTACTGGTCTTTGTAGACGAATTCAAACGGATGCTCCGTCGGATCAAGGGTGTAGCCTTCCGGCGCTTCGATCTCAGCCGTATGGTACTTGCCGAGATAAAGCTCCTTGGACTGCCCGGTTCCGTCCTGTCCGATAACAACAGTGTCAACCAGATCGCCCATTTCCGCCTGAACCGTTCCATCTCCGGAAATGATCTTCTCGTCTGCGTAGACTCCGAACTTTGCCCCGGCGATCTTTTCCTTTGTTTTCGCATCGGCTTTGGTGATCTTCAGGACACCCTTGACCTCCTGGTCTTTTTCCTGCCAGGTGATCAGCTGGTCCCAGGTATTGGCCTGGTCGACCTCGAACTTCGTGAGCTCCGTATTCAGGACATAGCCGTAAGGAGCCTCCAGTTCCTTCAGGTAGTAGGTCCCAACTTCCAGCCTCTGGGGCAGATAAGCCATGCCTTCCTCATTGGTGACGAAAGTAGATACCTTCTTGTGGTTGGTGCTGTCCTTAAACTCGACGACTGTCTCCTGGTCATCCTTCAGGACCTGGATCTTCGCACCGGCCCTGAGAACAAGCTTTCCGGAATCCTTGTCGATCTTGGCAAGCTGGATCCACTCGCCATGCTGGTCCTGGTAGATTCCGGTCTGGATCAGCTGCCCGTCGATGATGCCTGCGTCCTTCGTGCCATTTACATGAAGATTGCGGATTGCCCCGAATCCCTTCGGGACCGTATCCTTATTCTCGATGATCGTGTAATGGCCGTAAGGCAAGCGTCCGTGCGGATAAGCATCATCCTTCGTTGTCGCGTATCCTTCCGAATTCGTCTTGATTGAAACGTAAGGCTTTGCGCCTTCCTTCGGATTGTCTCCGTCCATGTCCGCATCCAGATAAATGTCAAACCGGATGCCTTCCATGGGCTCGAGTTTGTCGTGCGGGTCTTCCTCATTCAGCTCTGCCTGGACCTTGTGGATGTCCACATCAAAGCGGATCATATCATCCTCCGCCGAGATGGAACTCAGGTCCATCATGGTCCCTTCGTTCTCCTTTCGGACAGAGAACGTTGTAGGAATGAACTTTCCCCTGAGGTTGTACCCTTCCGGTGCTTTGGTCTCCTTCAGTTCATAGGTTCCGTACGGAAGGTACTGTTCCGGAGACAAAGGATCTCCGTTCACATCCTTGCTTGCCGGAGAGCTGAACTCACCGTTTTCATCTGTCGTGAAGGAACGGATCTTATCCCCCGGCTGATAGGTTTTCCCATCGACTATCACAGAGCTTGCGGACCTGTTGATCAGATCGAACTCTGCTCCCTGAAGGGAAGCCTCGCCCTGAATGGGATTTCCGTTCGGGGTGGTCTTGTCTGCACGGAACTCCGCCCCTGTCTTATCGGTCAGAGTACAGAGCTGTTCGGCAAGCTCCAGGTCCTTCTTCCGGAACCTGAATCCTGCTCTCTGCGGAAGGTTTGCGTGCGGGTCTGTCTTTGAGTAATCTGCCAGCTGTTTCTTCACAATCGTAACAGAAAGCGGCTTATCGGAAAGTGTGTACCCTTCCGGCGCTGTCTTCTCGCGAACGGTGTACTTGCCGGTCTGGAGAAGATTTCCGGTCGTCTGACCGGTCCCGTCGTCCCCTGTGGTGATCGTCGTTGCCACCTCACCCGGATGGATCGCTTTGTCCGGAGCGGTATGAAGAACGACATCAAAGTCATTTGCGTTGATGACCTCAAAAACTGCTCCTTTGAAAGTCGCGTCGCCGTCCGGAGTCTTTCCCTGCTCCTCTGAGATCTTTCCAAGCTTCAGGTCTCCGAAAGTCGGGATCTCCTTCAGTTCTTCCGGATCAACGGGAGCGCTCTGGAATTCCGGCTGCGAGGTACTGCTGTACATGACACCATTGCCGCTCTGCTGGATCTGCATTTTCCATACAGTACTGTTGAGCTCAAATCCTTCCGGCTCCTTCGTCTCCTGAATGGTGATGCAGCCAAGCGGGACTACATTTTCTCCATAAGTCAGAGAACCGGAAACCAGGTGTGCCTTGTCCAAAGCCGCCGTGTATTTCCCGTTCGCGTCCCTGGTCGTTTTGATCACCCAGGTCTGCTTCGCCTTTTCCTCCGGCTCAGGATTGTCATAGTAGTTCACCGTGAGCTCTGCTCCTTCGGTCGGGCGGCTCGTCTGGTACATCGGATCGACGATCTTATTGACCAGGCTGTTCAGAGTACCGTAAATCGGCTCATCCGCCACCGGGATCTCCTGCACGCCATTGGTAGACGGGAAAATGCCCCAGTTGAAAGATCCGACCGCCTTATATCCATTTGGTGCAGTCGTTTCAGAGACCTGATAGTTTCCAGGAGCGACGCTGACCACCTCACTGTCTCCGTTTCCATCAATGTGAAGTTGATAGGACTTTCCGTTCAGCGGATCGCCTGCGGCTCCGATATAGGTCAGAGTGAATTCTGCATTCGCGAGGCTGTACATGCGGTTGTCTTTCGTGACCACCGTATTTGCGGAACTCTTCTTAATCTTTACCGGGACCGGAATGATCTGGTTCTCCACATCCTGTCCCAGTGTCGCCGGTGCCGCCGCGGTATTTGCCTGAGTCAGCGCAACCGGAAATACGTTCGGGTTGATCTCCGTACCTGTCGGAGAAGCGACCTCTTTTACATAAACAGTCGCCGGACCGGTCAGGAATACTTCCGCAAGATTGGCATTTCCATTTGCGTCGGTAATCAGCTGTGCCGGTACCCCGGATTCATTCGTTGCTATCTGCGTGCAGCCCGGATCACGGTAAACATTAAAGAGCGCTCCGTCGACGCGGATATGCTCGCTGATATTCGTGTAGTATTTCTGCCCATCCAGCACGATCGATTTCTTCAGCGTAAGGTATGCCGGAAATCCGCTTGGATGATCGACAAGCTCGACCTCCTCGGTATCCTCGATGCTGAAGGTGAACTTGGTGATCGTATTGTCCCTGAGCCATCCGGCAGGCGGAAGCTCCTCAATTACGTAATAGGATGTCTTGTCCGCATAATCTTTTGTAAGCTTCTGGCTCGCTTTGGTCAGTACAACACGCTCGACAAGATCCTCCTTTACGGCCGCTTTCTGCTTTTTGGTAGTCGGTCCGCCGGCAGCATATATATCATTCGCTGCTTTCGCGGAAGCCTTTTTGGAATAAACTCTGTACGCAACGCCGGACATTCCTGCCATCCATACACCGGTAGAGCTGTCGACCTTCAGGAAATAAACTCCCTTGCTGGGTACTTTCCTGGTGAAGGAACCGCCTCCTGCAAGATTCTGCCAGGATGCCGCGTTGTCGTTATGCCAGTTGAAGGAGTAGCTGTACTTTGCTTTCCCTGCGGAAGTAAGCTCTACAGAATAGGTGATGACAGCCGTTCCATACTGACCTACCTGCGGATTCATGTAGGCATGGCCGGAAGTGCATCTGCTTGCATGGATCGTCCTTCCTCTCCAGGCGCCTTTCCCATTGGTAAGGGTGATATTGGCCCCCTGGAAAAGATCATGAGGCCCCTGTGCATTTGCAGAAATGTATCCTCTGTACCTTACGGTCGTCTTCTTTGCGGCTGCGGCACGCAGGACGACCGGTGCCTTCGGCATTGCAAATGAAACCGTGACAGGCACGCCGGCAAGCTCTTCCCCGGAACCATCCGGAGCTTCTTCCGTCAATGCGCTGTCATCATAGTCAAGGTAGACACCCTGACCATCTCCGCTCTTATTTTCCTCGGAGAGGATCTCCTTCTCCGAAGCATCCGCATCAGCGTCTACCGCCATCGCACTGGCGGTACTGATTGCAAGATCTCCCTGTGGAACGACCGTGGCGACAACTTCCTCGCCGGGCTTGTACTCGGTCTTGTCCCCTTCTACCGAAATAGAATAACTGGAGCTGTCCGGAACAACCAGGGGGTACTCCTCAGCTTCCGTATCGGATTCCGTTTCAGCTTCGGTTTCATCCATTTCAGGAAAACCAGCCTCGGTCATATCTTCCGGAATGATCTCTGCTTCCGTATCTGACTCGAAACTGATCTCTGGTGAGTTCTGCGAGTCCGGATCGTCGCCATCGTCTGATTCCGTCTCGTCCGACTGGTCATCCGAACCGGAAGAATGTTCCGTTCCGTTCTCAGTCTGGGCCTCCGGCTCTTTCCTGTTTTCCACGATACGGACCGGTCTCACCAGGAACCAGAACTTTCCGGTAGTGGCTTCATCCGCCCTGTACACAACCGTGTAAATGCCGGGAGTCCCGAGCTTCACATCGTTCTGAGCGAGAGAAGTCTGTACCGTATCCTTCGGATAGGTGACATCTTCGAACTTGTCTTCCGGAAGGTCCGTAAGATCCGAAGCAAGCTCAATCTCACTCAGCATCATGACGCTTCCCTGAGCAGGAAAACCATCCGCTTCGATAACGGAAGCAGAGCTCTCATTTCCACCATCCGGAAGATCTCCCGTATTCTCGTCAGATTCCATATTGGAGCCCGGCTGTCCGGCATCTTCAGACTGCTGTTCATTATTCTGGTTCGACTCATCCGGCATTGCCGACGTTTCCGAAACAGGGTTATCCTGAGCTGCGCTTCCTTCCGAAAGAGCATCGGAAGACACGGTCGCTCCTTCCTGAGCAGTTGCCTGCGCGGCTTCTGCATCTGTCTGCGACGAAGATGCTCCTGTAACTTCCGATGAAAGCATGTGATACTCTGTGTGCATCCACACGTCATTTCCCGGCATGGTGAACGTCAGGGTATCTTCATCCTTCCACTCAAATGGAACCTCGGCATGGATCTGGTCACGGACGATATCATCTGTATCTGCGAAGACCACCTTGTCGATCTTGTATCCCGGCTCTGTCTCCATGTCCAGGATGACCTCTTCTCCGGCTTTGTACAGAAGGGTCGTCTCTCCTTCTTTCGTTGTTTCTTTGAAATGTTCCTGGTCCCATGTCAGATGGTAGGCGTCCTGGTCTGACAGAATCAGACGGAAATCCGGAGCCTCTGTATCTGTCTGCGGGGCCTGCGTCTCCGGAGACTGCTTATTCTGGTCGCCGGCTTTATCTTCAGTCGAGTTTTCAACGGCCGCCGGCATCTCGTCCGCATAGGAAAGTCCGGATACCGGAAGCCCCAGAGCAAGTGCGCCGGACAGGACACAGGACACAAATCTCTTTCCCTTCATTGATCTCCTCCTCGTGTTTCCATAGGTTTCAGTTTGCAGATTGCAAATCGATCAGGACATAGGCACCACCTCCCCCAGAACGCAAAACGGGCAGGAGGAAGGATCCTCCTGCCCGACAGTCCGCCGTCATATGAATTTCAATATTGATTCCAATAGAAAAGGGAGGGTACCCGGTGGTACTCTCCCTCTCGATCGCTTTTCTGTTTTCCTTTTCAGGCAAGTATAAGTATACGCACCTGAGGAGTCTACTTCAATATCACTTTGATTGAAATTAGTCTACTTTGGTCTACACCAGTCTACTCTTTTCGGGTAAATCCTCCGATGCTCAATTATATTCATTTCTTGATGACGGTATATTGGAACACTATTTCTGGTTTTCGCTGTATTAGTGTACCCCGCCTGCTTCTTTAAAGTTTCTTGTGCAGCTTCAGCATCTCGATCAACATCTTGTCTCTATACTGCTCCAGAGACTCATGCGTGTTTCCGATCTCCGCCGGCCGGTCAGCAAGCTCCGCCTTGACCCCCTCCTGGAGAATTTTCGCCGTCTCTGGCGGAAACTCCTTCCAATCAGCCATATCATTCAGCCACAGGGATATAGAGTCATGCAGGTGGGTCATCAGGCCTGCGACGCCATACTGTCCTCCGCCGAGTTCAAAAACGAGAGACGGTCCCATGATTCCCCAGCGGATACCTGGGCCAAATGTGACTGCCTTGTCCGCGTCTTCCACGGTGCAAACTCCGTTGAGGACCAGATTCACGACCTCACGGTAGAGAGCCATCTGCAGTCTGTTGCAGATGAAGCCAAGCGCTTCCTTCTGCAGGACGACCGGCTCCATGCCGATTCCCTTGTAGAATTCCTTCGCTTTCTCCACTGCCCGGTCTTCCGTCTTCTCTCCCTTTGTGATCTCCACCAGAGGGATCAGGTGTGGCGGATTATAGGGATGTCCGCCCACGAAACGCTCCGGATAGCGGGCATACTTCGCAATTTCCGTTACCAGAAGGCCAGATGTTGAAGATGCGATCACCGTATCCTCCGGTGCGAATTCCTCAATCTGTTTGACGATCTCATGCTTCACATCATAGTGCTCTGCGGATGATTCCTGAATAAAGCCGGCATCCTTCACTGCTTTCTCTACAGACGTGGTGAAATGAATTCTTGCCAGGATCTCCTTCTCCTGTTCTTCTGAATATACCCCATTGACGACCAGGGAATGCAGGCTCTCCCTGACCCTTTCCTTCGCAAGCTCGGAAGACTTCTCCGTCCGGTTCTGCGCCCAGACCTCATTTCCACCCATGGCGAATTTCAAAGCGTAGCTATAGCCTATGACTCCAGCGCAAATCGATGCTGTTTTCATGCTGAAAACCTCCCTTTCCTGTATCCTGTTCTGCGATTTATAGGCAGCGTCTTGTATCTATCAATTGTACCAAGTCGCTAACAACATGGTACAATAAACGTTAAGATTTGCTCTGAAATAGCTGGAGATGCTAGGAAATACTGATATACGCCTGATTTCAGCCAGAAAGGCAAATCCTTCTGAAATCAGTATGTATAATGATGTTGTACGGGGAAGAAAGTAATCCGCTAGCAGAAGGGAGGTATGTTCTATGGCTACAGTGACCTACACATTACACAGAAATCAGGAGCTCACAGATGAGCAGAAGAGAATGGTACGCGAAGCATCCGCCCGCCAGGACAGACTTCTTGCGGAAGGTCGGGATGACGAGGTCTATGATGATGACTGTGCTCCTGTCACTCCGGAATCTGATCCGGAGGAGTATCAGGCAATGATTGATGCAGTAATATCCAGGAATCAGCGAATTGAACAACTGGCAAGAAAGCAGGCATAAAAGGCGTAAACAGCTTCCTGATGAATACACATCGTAGGGAGCTGTTTTTTATTGAGCGGTAAACGTCCTGCGACTGGCAACTGGGGTCACCTCAGATATTTTACAATCTCCTCTGCTACGATTGTCCGTATCTTCTGAAGATCCATGGCTGAAAGAGTCGGGATGAGCTGAATCTCCTTCTGCAGGAGTGCCTGGTCTCTCACAGCACCGGCAAAGAAATCCGCAATAGACGGATACTGGCTTTTATCCCTTTCTTTCATCTTTTCATACATTGCCCTTTGGCCCGGCTGGTCCAGGTCAACGCGAAACTTCACCCATTTGACAGGATTTTCAGATGGTCTGTCCATATCTTCCTTCCATATCGAGTATCGACGATTATAGAAATATTCTTCGGGGACTTTTTCTTTCATGATATTTCCCGGAGGCGGTCGCCGCATTTTGTCATGGAAAGCTTGAATTTTGTCATAGGACCGGCTCCGTTTTGTCATGGCTTTTTTGATTTTGTCATGGAGGCAGTTCAGAATCAGGACCGGAATTTCCTTGATTTAAGCTTCTTTTCATCTTTCTTCTCCAGAAAAGGAAGAGAAAGAATCATAATCATGACAAAAATGACAAAATGAATTCAGTTATCTAAGAAACGTGGAACGGAATCAGAAAAATAAAATGGACTCATTTCAAAATATCATTTTTGTCATGGATGTCATCCGGTGCCGACTGGCCGTCATCTGCCCATTTCTCTTCTTCGGGCCATAGTTCTTCTGCTGAGATACCGTCAAGGGAAGGACATTCTTCTTCGGGCGTGCCATTTTCGAGGTCTTCGTTGTAGATGACCGTCAACTTCGCAGCGATCCTTGTTGCTTTCCTATAGAACCCTGCTTTTCCAAGGCAGGCCTTCTGCATGCCTTCATCTGCCGGCATCCCGGAAATGAGGTAGGCGGAGACAAATTCGCTGTCATCAGAGTCCAGGCGTCGTATGGACAGTCTTACCTTTGCCAGCTGCTTTCGCGTCTTGAGAAGCTGGATCTGTTCAGACATCAGATCCCTGGCAGCCTCTTTCTGAAGACGCTTTGCCTGCTCCAGTGTCCGGAAAAGTTCATCGTGTTCTACATTTCCGGACGTCTGGACTTTCTCCTGCAGGGCAGGGGATCCCACGGAGGCGGCGAAGATCGCCTCCTCCTCAGAGATAAGCTGCTGTGTTTCCTGGTATTCGCGGATATTTTCCCGGATCTTCTGAAGAGCTCTTGTAGTGTTCTTCTCCATAGAGGAATAATCCCGCAGGATTATGAGCATCCTCTTGGATGAGATCCTCTCCAGTTTCAGACTCTTGTCATCACTCGCCATGGTCATGTCCCATATTCCTCTGAATGGTCTTCCTTCCGCTTCGCTCTATCAGGATCCGTGTCTCTTCGGCACGCTTCTTCCGCATCTGCTCCCGGTAGAGCCTCTCGATGGCGATTCCTGCCGTCGGATCCGAATACCCCTCATCATTCATATACGCATCCGTGTAAAAAGCCCTTGCTCTGTTCCCTTTCATGGTGATCTCCCTTCTGCCTTCCTTAAGCCGCCTAGGACCGGCCTCTGTCACGGGCTTTCCGGAGGATTCCATGAAAAAAGCGCAGGGCTATTCCATCATGGCACTCCTCTCAGAGAAACCTTCCATCATGGAAGGTCCCCTGATCCGGAAATGCTTATGACAGAACCATGACCCTTGCGCTTTACATGTCAGGCTGTGTTCTGGTTTGTTTGTATCTCTGATGCGTAGATATTACGGCAGTCTCTCGGAAAGAAGAAGGCACCGGCGTTGCACCCCTGACTCCCTCTTTCAAGCTGTTTTCAGCCGCTGAAAGGCATGCAGAGCGACTATTTTTACAGGAAACCACCCGTTTTTTGTACATATTGCTTAGAGTAGGGGGCGGAAATTGTGCAGAATAGACAGGCAATGTCGGTGCACCCCGGAGAAATATAATTTATGTTTCTTTTGTGAAGATTAGCACTCGTCTATTGACAGTGCTAACAATTGGAACTATAACGTAGCCAGAACGAAGGAGATGAAGAGAACAGACGAAGAGCTCACTGAGAGGGTCTTCGGAAGTTCCGGTAAAAGTCTCTTTCGTATCACATATAAACAGTAGTAGATAAAAGAAACTGGAACCCGCAAGCGGAAATATTCACGAGTACAACGGTTATAGAGTCGCGCGCGCACCGCGCACGATATCATAAGTTTGATCCCGAAGAAGGACAGATACGAAAGGAGAAATGACTTATGTTTATGCCGACTGTTATGAATGATAATCTTTTTGATGACTGGTTTGATGATGATTTCTACATGCCTGCATTTCCGGATATGTCCTGGATGGATAAGAAACTCTACGGCGGCAAGGCTGCACATGAGATGAAGACCGATGTAAAGGAGACCGAGAAGGGCTACGAAGTCGCTGTTGATCTTCCGGGCGTGAAGAAAGATGATGTCTCCGTTGAACTCAAGGACGGTTACCTGACTATCACAGCAAAAAAGAATGTCGATAATGACAAGAAGAATAAGGAAGGCAAATATATCCGCCGCGAGCGCTACTCAGGAGAAATGAGCCGCAGCTTCTATGTCGGTGAAGACATGAAGGAAGACGACATCCATGCATCCTTCGAAGATGGTATCCTCACTCTTCAGCTTCCTAAGATGGAGGAGAAAAAGCAGATCGAAGATCAGAGACATCTGATCAAGATCGCTTGACGATATGGCACTTGCCGTCAGGTCAGACACCTGGCGGATGTCACTTGGCACTTATCGAGCAGGTGGATTTGCATCCCCCTGCTCGATGCGGCTACGCCGCTTCCATCTCACATGCTTTGCATGTTCGATGTCCGCGGTCGCCACATAGGCGTCTCCCCGCGCAAGCGCTGTCGACGCCTTGTGGCTCGTCGCCGTTCACATAAACGGAGGCTCCGGGAATCTCATTTCCCGGGGCCTCTGTCACTCTAGAGGATAACATTATGGGGATTCTTCTGACGATACTTTCACTTTATCTGTTTTTCATGTTCACAGGATTCATCTTCCGAATCGGCGGGAGCATCGCAGGCGCGATCCTCAGCCTGATCGGATATGCAGTGATCGGCATGATCGCGATATCCCTGTTCAGCATGACGATGTACGCTCTGCCGCTGATCCTGCTGGTGGGCCTTGGTGCTACTGCTGTAAGAGCAATCAGCGCATAAGGTTATAAGATCGATTGATCAGCCGCATCCAGAACCCATAAATTCTGAATGCGGCTTTTTCTATGCTTATTTTGTATTTGGCATGGACAGAGGCGGGATTTCCTTCTTCCTGAGGTACTCGTTGACTTCCCTGACCGAATAGTCAACCGTCATATAGTCGATGATGAACGAGTAGGCTTCATAAGGCTGACCTTCGGATGCGTCAAATGTGATATGTGCAGATTTCAGGAGATTCCTGGATGTCTGAGGCGACAGTCCCATAGCCACACAGATTGAAAGGATATACTCCAGTGTCGGAACACCTTTCCCATTCCTGTAATTTTTGATCGTCCTCTCACTGATCCCCGTATCCTCGACAAGCTCCGGAATGGTGATCTTGAACAGATCCATGTATCCTGTAAGCGTGTCGGCAAAACTCATTGTATGTGTCGAGACCATCCGGTGATATGTCTGGTCGAGCTTCAGGATTCCATCGATGCCCTGGTGCTCATCCATGCATACGTCATCGGGATGAGCTTCGTGATCACGGTGGAAGGAATCCGGGTCATAGTCATGATGCTGCCTGCAGGGAAGAGCTTTAAACCCGATGCAGTATTTGGAAATGTCCATCTGCGCGGTACTGGTCAGGCGGTATTTCCCATTCTCCAGACGGACACTCTCCGGGCTGAATCGGACCAGATATCCACCGACATAGACATACTCGTCTGTTTCCGCCAGCTGCCTGAGCTTCGGATTCCTCTGATATTCCCGCTCCAGCTGCTCCAGAGTCACCGCAAAGCGGCGGCCGTCATCCCCGGCAGCATAGTCGTCCACGTATCTTCCGTCAATGAAATTCATGACCCCGCGTGCTTCCGGATACCCCAGTTCGACCATCCTGTACTTTGCTGTCTCATAAGATACATTGAAAGTCCACGACAGGTCATGGATGGTCCGGTTCATCGCTTCCATCTGATTCAAGTGCTGATACTTTTTCAGGCATTCAAGGATCTTCTGCCTGGTACATTCTCTGGGCATGCGAAGCCTTGCGGTAAGCTGGGATGTCTGCCTTTCCACACGGTCGAGTGGCGTCGTCTCTCCATGATAAACCTTCACAGGTCCGTCGCTGGCCAGAAACGCAATGCTTTCGTGATGAAGCTGCTGGAAATAGAAGAAACATGCATGCTCGATATAGTGAAGGCACTCATGCGCGATGGTGTCCTCACGCTTCCTTGTGACAGACCAGCTTTGTCCCTGCAGACGAATATCCAGGAGGATCGTTCTGGGCATTACAGTGATCTCTGCCGGCATCCCGTCTGCGTCAAATACCGCCACATCCTGTGCCTCAAAATACAGCCTTCCGTAATGATGCCCCGAATTGCCAAGATTGGCATAACAGATCTTCAGCCCAAGCCGCCGGGCGAGCATCTCTCCCTGAAGTTTTGTGGGATCATTCAGCCCTTCCGGCAGATAGCGGGTCAGGATCCTGTTCACTTCACTGTCCATCTGATCCTTCGGGATCACCGGGTATAGCTCGTCAGTCAGACTCCGGCAGCAAGGGTTATCCTCACGCTGATATACACTGACCACAGGACGGGAGATATCTCCGGAAAGCAGATCAAGGTAGGTCCGTACACGGAACCACTGACTGCTGTGATCTGACATCCGGCTCCTGCTCTCATACAGAACAACATCGCTCGTAATGACCGTATCGACCTGTATCGTGGTATTGCAGCCATCATCCTCGAAGGTTTTCCAGGGTACTCTGAACTCACTGCCCTTTACGGACCGGATCTCCGGATTTTCAAGAAATACCTGATCATAACCTGGTACCCTGGAAGAATGTCTGTTGATGTCCATCCCTTCTGTTTCCACCGCCTGCCGGACCGCTCCGATGACCCAGTCGTGATATTCGGCACGGAAATAGTCCTGAAAGTTTCCGATCCGGGCTGGCTCCCATAACGGATTCTGATATCGAAACAGGTTTCCGGTCCCCAGCGGATCTTCGAAAAATCCATACGGCGCCTGGTCTTCCAGTCTGTCAATGTCTTCTGCTGTGAACATATTCATAGATTCATCACTCCTTGTGCGAAGCGAAAATGGATGAGTGTATCCATTCTGCTTATCGGCAGCATTTCGCACCAGAACTTATGCCGCTGCCGGTAACAACACATCCGCTGGTCCATGTTCTGAACAGGCCAGTTTCTACTACCCGTAAGATCTGTTTTTCTTATCTCTCCTTCCTCCGTGAAAATATTTGGTGTTACTTATTGACACTGATTATCACCAGTGCTACTATCTAGTCATGAAAGATGCTTTTATAAATCATCTTTAAGAACGAGTATAGTCAAAATGATGAAACATGTCAACCGAACATGTGACACACAACCACAAGAAAGAGAGGCAGAGATGTCATTTGCAGAGAACCTGAGAAGACTGCGGAAGGAAAAGGGAATGACGCAGGACCAGCTTGCCAAGCAGATCGGCGTAGGGAAAAGGGCCGTCATCGGATACGAGATAGAAGGCCGCTACCCCAAGAAACATGACATCTATCAGAAGATCGCCGATGCACTGGGCTGTACCACGAATGATCTCCTTACGGATACGGACCAGTTTGTTGCCAAAGCCCAGGAAGAATATGGCAGCCGGGGCAGAAAGCAGGCAGAAGATGCGGTCAATACCATCACCGGTCTCTTTGCCGGCGGGGAACTTTCCGAAGAAGACCGGGACGAGGTCGCGAAAGCGATCCAGGACGCCTACTGGTATGCCAAAGAACGCAACAAGAAGTATGCACCTTTCCGTTTCAGAGACAGCAACTGATTATGAGGTGACACAGGAGAATGATTGATTCGCTGAATCTATACAGGAAAGCAGATCGTCTTGCCTGCCGTATCGGGACCAGCGATCCGGAAGAAATCGCGAAGTCACTTGGGATCGCGCTCTTCGACAACCTGGATACCCGTCTTCTTCTTGGCATGTATATTTATAAGTGGCGGAACCGGATGATCTTCCTGAACAGGAACCTGGAGTCTCATGTGCGTAAGTGCGTGATCGCCCATGAGCTCGGCCACGATCAGCTGCATCGCGGGGATGCCAAAGACGGTGCCATGCAGGAATACTATTCCTTGTTCAAGATGACCAGCCGGATGGAATACGAGGCGAATGCCTTTGCTTCCCATCTGATCCTGGACACGAAGGAGACAATTGATGACATCCACCAGGGAGCCACGGTCGACGAAATCGCTCAGAAGGCTGGCGTGGACATCAACCTCGTCCTGATCAAGGCAACGGAGCTGAACAAGCTCGGCTATGACCTGAGGACTCCGTTGGAAGCCGACGGAAGTTTTATGAAGAACCTGACCCCGGACTATGGGAAGAACGGGATCTTAAGATAAAGATATTTTCGGATTATACCGGGAAAAGAATCTTTTGTCCGGCTGATGATGTGAGGAGGTGAGCACCATGTCCGTCATGTGGAACCCATGGCACGGATGCACGAAGATCTCGTCCGGATGCAAGCACTGCTATATGTACCGGCGGGACGCCGAGTTTGGAAAAGACTCTTCCATCGTCACAAAAACGGCTTCTTTTAAGATGCCGGTCATGAAAAACCGGAAGGGCGAATATAAGATGCAGCCGGATGACGGTCTGGTGTACACCTGCTTTACTTCCGACTTCTTTCACCCGGATGCGGATGAATGGCGCAGGGATGCCTGGGCGATGATGAAAGAACGTTCCGACCTGACCTTCTACTTCATTACCAAAAGGCCGGACCGCTTCTATGCTTCTCTTCCGGATGACTGGGGCCAGGGATGGGACAACGTCCGGATCTGCTGTACCTGTGAAAATCAGTATGAAGCGGACAGAAGGCTCCCGGTCTTTCTAAAACTGCCGATCCGGCACAAGTCTGTCATCGTGGAGCCGATGCTGCAGAATGTCAGCCTTGCAAAGTTCTACCGGGAATATCCCTGCCAGATCGAGGAAGTGACCTGCGGAGGAGAATCCGGCCCGGATGCCCGGCTCTGCGATTACGAATGGGTGATGGAGCTCATGCTCGAATGCGTGCAGTATGGTGTTCCGTTCCATTTCATGCAGACCGGGACCAACTTTAAGAAAGGCGGCCATCTTTACTTCATCAAGGACCACAGGGACCAGATCTCCCAGGCTGCAAAAGCTCGGATAGATTATCGGCCTGTGAAGCCTGAGAAGCCAGAGGAGGCGGGATAGCAGTCCGCAGGCAGCCTGCCGACTCTCATTTGATACCCTATGATAAGACAGATTTTCCCCCTGTCTTATTTATTTGCGCCTATAGGGCAAACTGGTGTTCGATTTTGAAGGAGGAAGACTATGACAGAAGAAAGTCAGCATACCTATATCTGCATTGATCTCAAGTCTTTCTATGCTTCTGTAGAGTGCGTGGAACGTCATTTGGATCCACTGAAGGCAAACCTTCTGGTGGCGGATGAATCGAGGACAGACAAGACGATCTGTCTGGCCGTTTCTCCCGCCCTGAAGGCCGTCGGGGTTCCGGGAAGGCCCCGTCTTTTTGAGGCAAAGCAGGCGATCGGCAACGCGGAAAATGCCCTTCACCGGAAGATCGACTACATCATTGCCCCGCCAAGGATGGCGACATACATCAAGTATTCAGCCAAGGTCTATTCTGTCTACCTGAAGCTCTTTTCCGCAGAGGATATCCATGTTTATTCCGTCGATGAAGTGTTCATTGATATCACACCATACGCTGCCATCTATACCTGCAGTGCCCATGACCTGGTCCGGATGGTGATCCAGGAGATTCTGAAGGAGACCGGTATCACTGCCACAGGTGGAATCGGCACCAACATGTACCTGGCCAAGATCGCCATGGATATCGTTGCAAAGCATAAGCCTGCCGATAAGGACGGGGTACGTATTGCAGAGCTCACGGAGGAATCCTACAAGGAGCTGCTGTGGAGCCATACTCCGATCACAGACTTCTGGCAGATCGCACACGGTATCGCCGGGAGGCTGGCACGGTACGGGATCTATACGATGGGTGATATTGCCGAGGTCTCGATTGCCAACGAATCCCTGCTCTACCAGATCTTCGGAGTCAACGCGGAGCTTCTGATCGACCACGCCTGGGGGATCGAACCCTGCACCATGAAGGACATCAAGAATTACCGCACCGGCTCCCACTCCATCTCCAACGGGCAGGTACTCCCAAGGGCTTACTCCTATGACGAAGCGCAGCTGGCGATCAAGGAGCAGGCGGAACTCCTGTCCCTGCAGATGGTCAAAGAGAAAGTCACGGCCGACTCCATGACCATGTATGTCGGATATGAAGTCTGCAGTCCCGGTTATACAGGCCAGTACCGGATCGACTGCTACGGCCGCAAGGTTCCATCCTATTCCGGAGGGACGATCCGTTTCGGCACTTTCACAAATTACTCGAAACAGATCATTCCGGCTGCCGTTTCCCTCTATCAGCGAATCGCCAGACCGGAGCTGAAGGTCCGCCGCATCTTCCTCACAGTGAATAATGTCCGAAGCGAGCAGGACACCTGGTTCCAGCTGGATCTGTTTTCAGACTGCGCCGGTATGGAAAGGCAGAAAAGGCTGGAGAAGGCAGTCCTGACAATCAAGTCAAAGTACGGACCGAATGCCATCCTTCGCGGGATCAGCCTGTGCGATGGTGCTCGTACAAAGGAAAGAAATACCCAGATCGGCGGTCATAAGGCATAACTTCGACCGCCAGCCATAAAACCCGGTCAACTGTCTAAGGGTTCAGTCGAATGCAGCTGTTATGAAAGGAAAGCGAGGTGATAACGGTGACAGATTATATCATTCTGCGGAAGCTGCACCGTCCCGACCATAATGGGGACGACTTCTCACGGATCCACCCGAAGATGAGACGTGGAAACCGGGCAAAGATATTTGCTCCCTTTGACGCACTCTCCGGCTTTGACGAGACCATGGATGCAGAAACTGTCTTTACCGTTCATCCGGCGGAACTTTCCGAAGAGATGAAGCAGGAACTGGACCAGAAGCTTCAGGACATCCTGAAAAGATACAAGGAGCTGCCCGCCAGACGCTGTGAGCGCATTTCGAAGCTGCAGATCTCCGTCCTGTATTTTGAGATCGATTCGGAACAGACCATGTTGAAAAACGACGGGGTGAGGGGCAACTACAGATGGCTGAATGGAGATGTCCTCGACATCGATCCTATTCACCGAACAATGGACCTTGGTGATCAGCATCTGGAGATCGATAGGATCTACGCAATCGAGTAACTGCGGAGTTAAGAAATATTCAAAAGGAGAAAAAAGATGTCCATGCATTATTTGTTCGAGAAATATTCATCGCAGCAACTGAATAAGAGAAAAAACCGGGTTGACAAGTGGACGCTGAAAGCAATCCGCTCCTTCAAGTCTTTGTTTCCGGTTGAGACCACTCCCACAATATATGTGGGTGGCTCCCTTATCTTTAAGAGATGGATTACTCAGAGCATCTCCAGAAAAACTCACAGCCGGCAGTTTTTTGCCCAAGAAGAAACTAAGGTGACCCTTTTCGTTGGATCAGCAGGAACCGCTTTCAATATCGATGAGCACGCTATTCTGCTTTCCATGAATAAATCTGTCAGCAAATGTCGTCTCGAGCTTGCGTCCAGGGTCTGGCATGATATGGCAAAGCTCTACCTGATCCAGCTGGAAGGCTCCCCGGATCACTTCAGAAAATATTGTGAGATCAATGACGAGAAATATTTTCGAGCAACCCGTCTCCTCTATCAGTATCGCACAGATGAGATGTATATGAAGTGTGACCGAATTTACAGAACTGCAGATGATGCAACATTTTATCAGCAGCTCGGATACTGGCTCTGGATTGAATTCTTCTGCCATGTTCTGAGCATTCGCATGAAGCAGGCAGTTGATTACTACCACATACCGGACAGGATAAAACATGAGTTCCAGGAGTTTGACAAAACCTTCTGGATTTACGTTCAGCCTGCGCTTATGATTCCCGGATACGATAGCTCTGAACTGCTCGGAAAATACTTTGCGATTCTATATGCTGACCCATTTATTGATGATTACAGGACTGCTCTCGCAGGGGGTTCCATCCAGTTTACTCTACCAGGGGAGCATAAGAATCACATCTATGATCAGTCTTATGATATATCTACCATTGCATACCAGCCGTCAGAATGCCGAGGACTTTTGCTGAAGATGAAGTCTATGCTGGAATCTCAGATACAGGAAAAAGATGCTGGCAATGTATCAGATGAGTGGCTCCATGAGCTGGGAAAAGCCTTTTATGACTGGTGGTTTGCCCAGAACAAATCAAAGAATGAGAAACGCAAGCATACGAAAGGTAATGTATAAACCGCTCTTGGAAAAAATACTGGGATTAAAAGAATATCTGCCTTTCCATTTTGCAACAAGGTCACTTTCGTTGTCTACACAATTCCCGTGATTTATAATGAGCTTAGCAATATACATGGAGGTGAGCATACATGGCGGACCAGCATTACTCCTTCGAGGACTTGAAAACATTGGTTCTTCCAAATGAACATATCGATGTTCAGGACAGCGAAACAGGTGAAACCAAAACCGTTAAAACTGTCAGCAGGGCAGAAGTTGCGGCGATCGTAGCCTATATGCTCGGACTTGACGACGAACACCTGGAGGAATATTACAGCCACCACTACGCTCAGCTCCTCCAATCTCTTCGTTCTGATAAGAATGCAACGATCATCCGGTATCTGTGCAGCATCCGTACCATCCTGATGAATAATTTTCTTCAGGTCGATAACGAGATGCGATACAACCTCTCGAACCTCGACCGGATGAAATACTTTAACAGGGAAGAGATTTCTCAACTGGACAAATGGGGCGTTCATGTGATCCAGCCAAACTATCGGTCTGATAAGTATATCTATCTGCTGACAGAACTGATTGACAAACATATCGACGCTACTCAGTCCCTCTTCCCGGATTCCGTTAAGTTTGCTTATATTCGCTCACTCTTCGTTCCTCCCAAGTATAAGAAAAGAGATGTCCTCAAAGACGAGTATGATAAATATCGCAAAAACAAAGTGCTGTATCCCTTCCAGATGTACATGTACTGGCAGCCGACGGAATGCGGATACCTCCTCTATTCGGATGCAAAATTCCTGGATGTTATCTATGCACAGAACGGCGAGCAGTTTGTAGAAGCCTACAAGTACAGGGACGCCTCTGACGATACCAAGGAGAACATCTATAAGTTCATCCACGCCTCCACTAGCGTCGTGATGGTCGTTGACTGTGAGAACTGTGATCCTTACAAGCTGTACGGCGTGCTGAAGAATCTTGATTCGGAAGACATGCGGCTTGTCCAGAAGATCATCCTTTTCGATGACTATCACACAACCATCGCCTGGGATTACATTGAGCATATGATTCAGATTCCGGTAGACCATATTGAGGTTCCGCGGGTTACGGATGCCAAGTCCCTGGTAGATATCCAGATGGCGGTCGGTGTTTCCAAAGCCTATTTCAAAGATGAAATCGACTCTTTCATCCTCTGCTCCAGTGATTCAGACTTCTGGGGGCTGATCTCTTCCTTGCCGGAAGCCCGGTTTCTGGTCATGTATGAATACTCGAAGTGCGGAAAAGCAATCAAGGACGCCCTGGACAGCCGCGGCATCTTCCATTGTGCGATGGACGATTTCTATATGGAGAATGCCGGTGATCTTCAAAAGATCGTGCTGAAGAAAGTCCTCGAAAAATACTTGCCAAATGTCGTCGGCGAAAATGGCTGGGAACTCACCAGGCAGATCTACTCCGATGCGTATATCACAGCCGGAGAGAAGGAAATGCGTCGATTCTACGAAAAGTACATCAAGACCCTGCGGTTGAAGATTGGGGATGATGGACGATTCTATGTGGCGATGAATGACTGGGAATAATACCTGAAGGGAGCCTTGGTAAAGCGTAGCTATTATAACGATTGTTTCATATCTTGACCTGATTGCCTATGACTAACAAAAAGCCCTGTCCATTTCCCAATGGAGATGAACAGGACTTTTGCGATTGAACTTCGATTATTTCAATTTCTTTATCGCTTTCGCTGTGCTGATAAATCCAAATCCTGAAAGCAATGCAGCCATTGCGCCTACTATGCAGGCGATTCCAATATCACCAAACATCATGGCGCCCATTATGATACCGATGATTCCGCCGATAATAAGCAGAATTCCTATAAGTTTCATGATATGCCTCTAACTATATGACTAACCGTGTTTACGAACTAGAAGGTTTTTGTATTATCAGAAATCATCAGCCCTTCCGGTGAGGTAAACTTCAACGTGATCAAAGCTTTCGTATGTGTCTATTTGTTCTGACAGTGTTGCGCCTGGCTTGATTTCACTGTCATCGTCGGTGATATAGTCGCTGTTCGTATAAACTATGTTCCCGGACGCATCGAAGAACAAAACGTATGCCTGCACAAACTGTGCCGCATAATCGCCTTTATTAGTAGCTGTAACTACTACATTTGAGTCGTTGATAGTTGCCTGAACGTCAAGGTTGCTGATTACTGGCTTGTAATAAAGATCTTCACTATAGCTAAGTTGGTATTCTACGTGGTCGACGTTCTGAACCTTGCCAAAGTAGAAGTAGCATATTGACTGCTCTCCAGGTGCCAGTACATCGATACTACAATCTGCCGCGCCTATTACATTTCCAGAAGAATCGAGCGCCGTGGCGTTCCCTGAGATTCCCACAGTAGACTCTGAATTGTTGGTTATCACCAGATAATCCATAGTTGAGAACGAATTACTGTACAGATATTCCTTTTTTTCAAAATCATCGTCGGAGACTGAAGACGAAGAGGACGATCCCTCGCTGCCGTCAGATCTTCCGGTGAGATAAACCTCTACGTGATCATATGAATCATATGAATTAAGCTGTGCCGATAATGTAGCGCCTGGTTTTATTTCGCTGTCTCCATCTGTAATATAGTTAGTTGAAAACCTAATCAGGTTATTATCAGCATCGAAGAATAAAGCATATGCCCTAACAAACTGAGCAGCATAAGATCCTTTGTTTGTAACCGTCAGGGTAGCATTTTGCTCGTTGAGATTTCCTTCCACATCAAGATTTGAAATCACTGGTTTATAGTAAGAATCTGTATCGAAGGTCTTTGTGTAATCTACAGAGTCTATTCCAGTAACTCCATCAAAATAGAAGTATGCAATAGATTGCTCATCTGGTCCAAGCACGTCAATACTGCACTCGGCACTTCCAAGTACATTACCATTAGAATCTTTTGCTGTTCCATTAGATTCGAATGAAACAGTGCTGTCAGAGTTGTTTTTCACAACCAGGAAATAAATCGTATCACCGATGCCGTCTTCATATTTGTATTCATTGAACTCAAATTGATCGTCTGTAACCGGCTCGGCCTCAGTCTCAACGGCACCTCTGTTGTCATTCATTACGATGGTGCCGGCGGATGCAATACCCGGCATACATCCAGCAGAAAACAAAGCAAATGAAAGAGTCAGTGATATTATCTGTCTTTTCATACACAAACACCTCCTCAAGCCATCAGAATGGATAGCATTCATTGCTACCGCTTAGACAGCCGACATCATGTTAAGATAAGTATATGCATTCATTGGTGAGATGTCAACAATAATAGTAGGGAAATCCCCATATCATTTGTCAGTATTCACCATTTACATAATTAAACCTATAACACCTTTGTTATAGTATAGAACATTTTCAACAAAATGTATAAACGAGATGGTGCCCAGGACGGTGAAAATATGGCCGCCGTCGCTTACAAAATTTCGCGGAGCCTTATCAATGGACCCGTTTATATCCAAGCATCAGATATTTCGTATTCTCGTCCCTGAATGGAACATTCTGGAAATCATGTCCTACCAGACATTATCCGTGGCGAAGTGATATCTCTTTCAGGCGATCATGTCTTCCTTCCACAGCTCGGTCCGGAGGACAAACTCGGTATTCTTGTAGTCTAACGGTTCCGGCAGCTCCATAGTTAAGATTAATCATATGAAGGAAACCGACTGTTAACTTGTCGGGGTGAAATCAGCCATTACGTGATCTTCTCGATTGCCGAGATTAGTGCCGTGGTGATGACTGTTTTTCGTAATGCTCCTCTCCGAGGACACGTTGGAGTTTCTTCTTCCGTATATAATCATGAGAATTTATGCTCTCTGCTACCCTATGATAGGACAATTGTCCTTGCATGTATCACAAAATATGCTATTATGAAACAAGAAAACAATGATTTGGACAACTGAATATCGTGTATCACTTTGATGGCTCAGGGGCGTTTTTCAGGGACAGATGTCTTCTGTTATCACATTTTTCCTATTCCTGTTTTTCGGGTTTTGCTAAGAACCTGCCCAGATGAACCGTTAAGTGCCGGTCAGTTTGAGGACAATTGTCCTCATCCAAATCTGTTTCGTGACATGAAAAAAGCTTTTAATTTCAGGAAATATTCGTTTTTATTCGAATGCATGTTCGACTGAAATGTAGTCAGAAATGAACGTTTTTGGCCATTTCTCGCCCCTCCTAAGCGGAAGGTCGTGGGTTCGAATCCCGCCAGGAACGCTAATTTGGAGGGCGGGGGCCGAAAAAATCGGTTCCCGCTTCTTCTATCTCAGAAGACGATTTCCGTCTAAAATCCCCCTCTACATATTAGCTGGAATCTAAAATTTCGCCGATTCTTCTAACGAGCCGATTTTCACCCGATTTCCGGGGATCCGGTTCAACGAAGGCGTTTGTAGTGCTGATCACGCGAGCGCACCGGTAATAATCCGCGATCATTAGAGATCATTTCTCGCAAATGCCTGAAAAAGCGGGCTTTTCTCCTTTGATTTGATTTTTCATCCTATAGACAGAGTTCCTCCCCTTTCCATCTTCAGTCCGCCTCAGGCACAGATTCCGGCTAATATTTTTCCTTCTTCGTTGAACTTTGTGCCGGGAAATATTAGTTCTTCTAAAAGCGCCCGCCTCGCATTGAACCTCCATACATAGTTCGCTTCTGATTTGCACCTGCAGTAAGGAAGCGGGCTTTTTCTTTTGGAAATTCAGGAAGATGGAGGTATCAGATGAAATCAGCAACGAGAAAAACCATTATGATCGACGGTGTCCGCTACTACGCGGAGCGGCCGCATGACTGCAGAAAGTGTTTTTTTTGGAAGAACCGCAAGGTCGGCTGCACACTCGGCAGGGAGAACTGCTATTACCTGGCCGAAGTCATAAAGACTGAGCAGGAAAAGAAATGCGAGAACTGCCCTTATGCCAAAGGCCAGCCCTGTGTCAGCGCCAGCTGTTATAAAGATCTGGAGAAATGGCTGCAGGAACGCCGCGCCAGAACCGTCAGAAAGATGATGAAGGAAGGAGAAACCGCCAATGTCTGAGAAAGAAATGCAGCGCTTCCGTCATTACGA